>ULIZ01092212.1_pt1 | contig 13550 bp, 17 predicted proteins | sample 1950601 | NCBI WGS metagenome assembly ULIZ01 (sample SAMEA4835456, study PRJEB28245) | human gut metagenome | biome: gut microbiome; material: fecal sample | place: Denmark | collected 2008 | reverse complement strand
TGCTGATATAATCTGCGGCAGATTCTGGATCAGCACATTTATGATCGTTGTGATGATCGTCGGTAGCATTGCGATCAGCTGCGGGATTGCCTGTATTAGTCCGTTAATGAGTGCCGTCAGTATCTGAACGCCAGCATCTAAGATCTGCGGCAGCGACTGTATGATCACTGTAATAATTGTCGTGATGATCGTCGGTAGCATGTCCACCAGCTGCGGGATTGCCTGCACAATGCCTGTGATCAAAGAAACAAGCAGATTCAGTCCTGCTTCTACGATCTGCGGCAGATTTTCTGCAATCGCCTGTACAATTACAGGGATCAGATCGACTATGGATTGTATAAGTGTTGGGATTGCTTGCGTGATACCATTTATCAGATTTACAAGGATCATTGCACCTTCACTGATAATGGATGGTAGATTTTGTGTGATTGTTGATGTTATCGTCGTGATCAGCTGCGGAAGAATTGCCGCAAGCTGTGGTATTGTCTGGTTTAGTCCTTGCAGTATGCCTGTGAATAGCATTATTGCTGCGTTTAATACTTCCGGCAGTAGCTGCGGAAGCATTGCTATTGCCGTCTGGATCAATGTAAAAAAGCTGTTCGTCAACGGTTCGATCAGTGATTGTCCCAGCCCTTTTGCTTCGCCTGCAAGTTCCTTCGCTGCTCCAGATAACCCGGTGATCAGCTGTGGTACTGCTTGCAGGATCCGCGGTACTGCTGCCATGACGCGTGGCGCTATGTTGTCGATTACCGTTACCACGGAATCAACCAATTCCCCCACCAACGCGTCAAGATCTGCGTTTTCGTCCGCAAGTCCTGTCTGCAAATTCGTCCACGCCGCTTTCGCAGAAGCGATTGACCCTTGAATGGTTGTGGCTGCTTCTTTTGCTGTCGTTCCGGTGATTCCCATTTCCGTCTGTACGACGTGGATTGCGTCTACTATGTCGCCATACTGCGATATATCGTATTTTACGCCGGAAATTTTCGTTGCATCATCCAGAAGACGCTGCATTTCTTCTTTTGTGCCGCCATACCCCAGCTTCAAATTGTCAAGCATTGTGTAATTTGCTTTTGCAAAGCCAGAATATGCGTTTTTGATGGATTCAATGTCTGAACCCATCTTATTTGCGTTGTCTGACATGTCAGTGATTGCCATGTCTGCTTTTTCGGCGGCTGCTACGGTGTCGCCGTCAAGGCTCTGGATCAACGCTGCGGACATGCTCGTCACGGTTTCCATGTAGTCGTTCGCTGACATTCCCGCCGTCTTGTATGCTCCGTTTGCTTTTTCGATCACGGCTTCTTGTGCCTTGATCAAGTTGTTGTACTCGTCTTTTGCTTCTGTTGTTGTCTTTCCGACGCCCTTTGCGTATTCTGATAGGCTTTGCCCGCCTGCTCCGAATAGTGTTTCCACACCGCCTACCAGCTGTTCATAGTCGCCGTAGTTTTCCACGGCTCCTTTTGTAATTGCCACCATGGCGGTTGCCGCTGCTGCTGAAAATGTCGTAAAAGCCTTGATCGTGCCGCCGACTGTTGTTGTCAGCACTGACCAGCCGCCCTTCGCTGCGGTAGTAGCTGCGCTTCCTGCTGCCTGCACTACCTGTGTTACGCTTGGCATTTTCCCTGCCAGATCGCCTGCTGCCGCTTTTGCTTTCCCGAATGCGTCCGCAACTTTCTGCACTGCCGGGTGTGCGTTTTTGAAGGCTTCCACCTTCTGTCTTGCCCCGTCAACCGCAGTTCCGATTGTTTTTACAGTCTTGCTTTCCTTCACCGTCTCGGTGATCTTCTGCTTTGCATTTCCAAAAGCTGTCGTTAGCTTATTCACTCCGGGGATCTTCTGCGCTATGTTAGCAAGCGATTTCCCGAAGTTCTGCGCCCCGGTCTTCATTTTATCGAATGTACTGATCTGACTTTTTAGTGAATCCAGTTTCTGCGCTGTGGCTGCGATCTCTCGCTGCAAGTCTCTGTATGCGTCGTCGTTTACATCTTTTCCTGCTGCTGCCATCTGCTTTTCGGCTTCTGTCAGCAGTTTCATTTTTTCTTCCGTTTGCTGTACTGCCTGTTTCAAAAGCACTTGTTTTTGTTCCAGCAGTTCCGTGTTTTTGGGATCCAGCTTCAAAAGCGAATTGACGCCTTTTAGTTCTTTTTGCAGGCTGGCTGCTTCGGCGTTCGGCTTTTCAAGCGCTTTCACAAGGTTTTCAGTGCTTCCGTTTATCTCGACTGTGATCCCTTTCAGTGCCTTTCCCATTTTACCTCGGCTTTCCGAAAAGATCACGCAGCCGCTTTCTGTCTGGCTCTGTTTGCATCAGTGTTCTTGCGTTCTCCAGATACTCGCGCCCCTCTTCCGAATGATTGCACGAATGTATAAAAGCGTCCCGCCTGTACTGCAAATAGTCGATATACTCCAGTTCTTCAATTTCATTCATGTTCAGTCCTGTGTACTCATGTACTAAATGTTCCCAGTACGTCGGGATCTCGAAGAAATCTTCTTCGCTTGTCGGGTAGAAGGGCGGGTTTAGTTTGGGTCTGTGTCCGGGATCTTTACGAAACGCACATACTGTGCGAAGAATGCTTTCATGTCCTCAATGTCCATGTTTTCTTCTACCCAGTCTTTGCTGATCGCTTCACCATTCAGATTGTTGGAAAGAATCTTTGCAGTCAGTGTGTACAATTCTTCTATTGTACGCCTGTTTGCTCCGCTTCTTTCCTTTGCGTTCTGCGCTTCTTCTCTTTCTGTGATCGTGTCCTGCATGTCCATAAGTGCGTCAAAAACCTTCTTTTTCGGCATTCCGACGACAATTACCTTGACGCCCTTTTCGCTTTTGGGATCATCAAAGGTCAATGTCATGTAGTTACGCTTTACTTTTTGAAAATTTACTGATAAATCCATTCTGCTTTCCTTCCTTTCGATTCTGCGGGGCTATGTATCACATGCCCCGCATTTCCTTGATTGTTAGCCTTTTGCTGCTGTCTGTGCTGCCAGAAATTCTGTAATGATTTCGGCTTTTGTTGTCTTTGTGATCGTGTAGCCTTTCGCTGCTGCAATGGTCTTGATCTGATCTACGGTCAGCGCGTTCAATTCCTCGCTTGTGTATTCGTTCTGGTACTCTTCTTCGTACTCTTCGACAAATTCAATCAGCGTTCCGCGGCTGTCGTGCGGCTTGCAGTTGAATTCTGCGTCAATTACTGTCGCTGAATCCGCAGCAAAAGTGATGGTGAATCCTGCTGTATTTCTTCCGACGATCAGCAAATAGCAATTTCCTTCCACCGGATCTTCATGTACAAACAAGATCACATACTGCTTGCCGTCGTCGTTGGCTGTGCCACCGACTTTCAAGCGTCTGTACTTCTTGCCGTTTTCTCCATCCTCTGTGGTTACGACTGCCGTTGCGGACAGCTTCGCCAGTGAATTTGCATTCCATGTGAAAAGACCTGTCTTGAAGGTTGCTTCTTCGTCCGTCAAGATCTCTTTTACGACCATCCCCAGATCGTCTTTTTCTGTCGTCATTGTGGGCTTATACTCCACGCTTGCGCCGTTCTTGATCCATCCGGTGTGGTTTTCTTCTGTCATTACTTTTTTCAGAATCTCTGTGAATGTCTCCGGCAATGTTCCTGTGTATAACATTGTGTACACTTTGCCGGATCCCAGCACAACTTTTTCCTTTGATCCTTTCATGCCTTTTACCTCTTTTCCATAAAATTCATAGTGAAAATTGTTTCAAACATTTTTTCATCTGGAAGCCACTGTCTTTCCTTCTCAAATTTCCAGTTCATCTTTTCAAAGGCTTTTTCTAGCTTCCCTTCGTTTTCGTTGTCCAGTCTTTCTGCGTAAAATTCTACTGTCAGATTGTGTTCGACGATCCGGGCGTGGAAGTCGTCGCCGTCCTGTGCCGTCTTGTCTGTGAACGCCACAAAAGGCAGCTTCTGTGGTCTATCAAACGCCGTGTCTGCTACTGGCAGTTCTGTTTCTGTCTCCAGATATGTTTTGATGTCTGTCATTCCCACAGTCCTTTCATTTTTTCGTCAAGCACCTGTTCTGCGATCTGTCGCCCGTATTTGATATGCTTTACGGCTTTTGTTCGCTTTGTTCCGTCGCGTGTCAAGTGTCCATTTTCCAGTAAATGTGTCAGCCTGTAGTGTGGCGCTTCCACATGCCATGTTGCACTGTAGCTGTGTCGCCCTGTCAGCTGCCGTTCTATTGCAAAATGTCGCTTGTACTCGCCTGTTTTGTAACCATGCCCCGGTGTCAGATATTGTCCCGCCGTTTCGTTGCATGCGTCGGCTGCGTCGTCAATCGCCCGGAAGAACCTTTCTTCGTTCTCCCGCTCCCATTCCAGCAGACTTTCTGCAAGCGTTCCGGTCAGCTGATCTGGTCTGATTTTCTTTGTCGCGCCTACGTTCATGCAAAATCCTTTCGTCTGTGTTTTTCATACTCTATCAAGGACAATTTTGTGATCGGCGGCATGGTATCGTTGATCTGATCGACTTTTTCTATGTCGAATTGATCTTCACCGATCACAGCGACTTCATGCGCTTTCAGATCCTTTCGCTGCTGAATATGGATCACTTTGTCAACCCGTGTGTCTGCTGCCTGTGCTGCATAATGCCGTTTCATACTGACGTTTTCTTCTCCGAATCGCAGTGGCTTTTCGTATTTATCCACCAGAAGTCCGTCATTGTTCACAGTGCATATTCTGGCGGTTCCGTCGTTGAATTCCTCAAACTTTGCTTTCATTTTCTGCCCCGCTTTCCAGCGTTGCCAGCGCTTCGTCAAGTGCAAAGCCTGTCAGCTGTGACGAAAAATCATGTTCAAACTGTTCTATGGCGTTGCTGCGTCCATATCTGCAATACGAAAAAAGCAATTCACGCGCCTGCTGATTCTCTGCAAAATCAAGCTGTTTGCCACCGATCTTCTCGATCCGGGCTTTTCCACGCTGCATGATGTCTTTTATCTTTTTCTGCATGCTTTCGTCAGCCAGTGTCATGTCCAGTTCATTTAGAATGTCTTCAAGCAGCTGTTCGTCCGGCGTTTTTGTTGTTTCATCTGCCATACTGCACCGCCTTTCAATTACAGGCAGCAAGGTTTTTTGCCCTGCTGCCTTTGCTTATTCTTTACGCCGTAGCTGCGGTCTGTGCTGCTAAGAATTCTGCGATCACTTCTGCTTTCGCAGTCTTTGTGATTGCATAGCCCTTATATGCTGCCAGTCCCTTGATCTTCTCCACGGTCATTGCGTTCAGTTCTTCTTCCGTCCATGTGGTCTTTTCTACTTCCATGGTGTCGGTTCCCGTCACCACGGTGTATGCCGCAGGCTGTAACTCGTTAATGTCAAGCAGCAAGAATGAGCTATTGTCCTTCGGACGACCATTGCCGTACAGGAACGCTGCGTACACTCTTTCACGCTTCAAAAACCGCACGCTGTCGTCGTATTCGATAGTACCTTCTTTTCCGGTTCCGATTCCTGCAAAATACTGTTCTGCAATTCCCAGAATTGCTTCACCCTTTGTCAGTGCTTCTGTCTGAATGATTTCTGTCGGGTACGGAAGGACATTGTTTGCGAATGTTCCGTCCGGGCGCTGCACCGTAGTTGCGGGCATTACTTTTTTCCAGTAATCTTCCGGGCTTACCAGCATGATCAGTGATGCAACCATTCTGGGGCGACCGTTTCTTGTCACTGCTAATTTACCGACCAGACCGCCGTATGTTTCCGGCGTAAACTTTTTGACTTTGATCGCAGTCTTTTTCACATAGCTTTCACCGTCTCCGTGTGCTGCTTCAATGTCTCTGTTCATTCCGATAGGCATTTTCACGCCTGTTCCGCAGACGATACCTTCTTCCAGACCGACGTAGATCGCATCTTTCAGCACTTCGCGCACGTAGCTGTCTAACCATGTTGCGCCCAGATCCAGCATGGACTTTGCAACCGGAAGAAATGCGGTCAAGCTGTACATTAACATGTCCAGCTTCTCGAAGGATCCTTCCAGTTCCTTTGTGATCTCCGCTGTAATGTCGCCCCAGATCGCTTTCTGCTTTCCATTTTTATTCATGATCCATTCTGTGATGTAGGATGTGTTCTTGAAGTCGATCTTTGCAAGCAGCGGGTGTTCCAGCTTCAAGCTGTCGTATACATCTTCAAATATCGTCTTCGGCATTGTCACGTCGATAGATGTAAGCGCCTGTTTCGGGTTCTCGGACTTCATAGCGCCGATCACTGCTTCATAATACTTCTTTTCCTCACTGGTCAGCTGGCGAAGTCCGCGTGCTGCCATTGCCTGTGCGTCCAGCTGCTCAACTGCTGCCACGTCCTTTGCACGCTGCAAGATCTCTTCTTCGATCCCTGCTGCCATTTCTGCCATTGCCTGTGCCACCTGTTCTGTGTCTTCGGTTTTCAATGCTTCATTGAATTTCTGTGCCAGCTGCTCGCGTGACAGCTGTTCAATGTCTTTGTTTTTCATGCCTTTTACCTCTTTTCCAGATTTTTTGCGGCTGCTTTTGCTAATAAAGCCGCCATTTTATTTGTAGACTGTTTCGGATCAGAATTGTTTTTCTGATTCTTTTTATCGTCGTTGTTGTCTTCGTCGTCGTTGTCCTCGCTGTTATCCTCGCCGGATCCGTCGCTTGCTTCGTCGTCTTCGTCTTCGTCCTCTGCGCTGTCCTCGTTTTTCTTGCTTGCCTGCTTGCAAAATTCAAGCATCTGTGTTTTGATTGCTTTCTGGTTCAGCATTTCAGTTCGCAGCTGTAAAAGTTGTGTCTGTAGCTGCTGCATGACCGTTCCGGCTTCTTCTCCGGCTTTGCTTGATACTTCGTCTGCGAAGCCCTGTTCTACCGCCTGTTCTGCTGTCAGATACGTTTCAGCATCCATCATGCTTTCCAGTTCTTCTTCTGTGATGTTCACGCGCTCCATGTAAATTTTTCTGTTTCCTTCCATGAGCGTGTCCAGATCGTCTGCTGCTTTCCGCAGCTGATCTGCATTCCCGGAAACCGTCGTCCACATGTTGTGAATCAAAAGGCTGGTTCCCAGCCCCATGACGCGTCGATCTGCTGCCTGCAAAATCACAGAAGCGACCGACCATGCGAACCCGTCAACGTATGCTACAAGTTCTTTGCATTTCTTCTGTTTCAGAAGGTTGTAAATTGCCACTCCTTCGCCTACGTCGCCGCCATTTGAATTGATGTGTACTTCTATGACGTCCGTTTCCGGTATCTCTTCCAGAACCTTTCTGAAATGTTGTGCGCTTGTTTCGCTTTCGCTGTAGTTCCACGTCCACCAGTCAAATTCGCCGTACTTTGTCACATCATCATAAATGTACAGCTTATGTACATTGCTTCCTGCTTCCTGTCGCAAGCTATAATGTGCTTTCTGATTCTTCAAACCTTATTCACCCCCTTTCACGTCTCCTAAGTGTTCCATTTTTTCTGCTTCTGCATAGTTCTTGGTTATGTAATGCTTTTGTGACCAGTCAGTCTTCAAAGCTGTGTCACCCAGTTTCACGCGCAATTCGTCGATACAGTACAGCCCGGACGATAGCAGCTTGTCTGAATTCGTCGCCTGCTCGAAAATATCAATGTGCTGTATGCAGTTCGTGTTTACGTCCATGTAGTTTCCTTTTGCGAACTGCTTTTCCCCATATTTTTTGCGCGTCACTTCGCTTCCGATCCGCTGGCATATCGGATCAATAGCGAACGTCAAAAAGTTTTTCGTGATCTTCTCGACGTCTGATACATCCCCCAGCATAAGTGCTTTCGGGATCTTGTATGCCCTGCCCGCCATTTCAAATTCATAGTTTATACGCTCGTTCAGATCCGCTGGTGTCGGTGCTGTTGTCTGCTTCGTTACGTCCGTGTATGTGTACCCCGTCTGTAATGGCAGCACCGCTGAATCCGTATCATAAAAAGGCTTGAATCTGTCTGTGATCAGCGTTTGCAGCTTTGTCGTGAAGTCCGGCTGTGCCGCTGTCTGTGCATCAATATTCAGTATTCCTTTTTGCGCTCCAGCACGCAGAACGCTTCTGATCGCCTTTGCCACCGTCTGCCCGTATGCTGTGTACGATCCTTCCAGCCGCCGTCTGGCGTTTATGTTGTCCAGTTCCAGATATATGACCTCATGTGACAACATGGATCTTTGCATGGTCAGATCTCCGATCGTGATGTTGTTGAAAACGTCTTCGCGGAAGCTGTAATGTGTCCGTGTGAAACTGTCAGCAACGTACAATTTCCCGCCGACTTCTACGATCAGCGCTGCGTTATCATATAACAGATTTGTGACAAACTGCTGCCAGAAGTCCCCGGCGTTCTGGTTCTGGTTCGGTTCGTAGTTCCACAGGTAATATTCGCCCTTTTTCTCCGGGATCCCTTTTATAAATGTTCTGAACTCGCATTTGCTGATCAGACTTGCGATCATATTGATGGCGCATGCTGTCGCAAGTTCCTTGAAAAACACTTCTGTCAGTTCTTCTTCGATCTGTGTTGTAACGTTGATCGTTGATTCTCTCCCGAATGCTCGCAGAAAATAATCATTCATGTTCATTCTTCCTTGCACCCCCTTTCTACATTGTGAAGAGTGGCAGCACGTCCGCTGATCCCTGCTGTTCCGGGATCAATTCATGCTGCGTCATAGCTGCTACGAATGCGAAAAAGCCGTCTGTTTTTCTGCTTTTCGCTTCTATCTTCTGGTATTCGTAATTCCCGTATTTTTTTGACTTCACTTTCTTTGTGTTGTTCGTATACCACCGCATGATCGACGAATCGCCGTATACTATGTTGTGATTTCTGAATCCGCTGTCTATGATCGGCTCTACTTTTATTTTGTCCGAAGGTCTGACCAGCTTTATATTTTTGTTTTCATAGGTGAAGCCGTAACGTGCAAGCGCCTGTTTCATCAAAGCGAATCTGTAGTCGTCCAGTGCAAGCATAGGGATTGAATAAAAGCCCATCTGCTCGCCTATCCACTCCGCGATCAGTTCCGGCGCAATCTCCGGGGCGTCTACGAATTCCAGTTCCCCGGCTTCTTCTGCTTCATGCAGCGGGTATTTTATCCGCGGCAGATCTGCGCTTTTTAGGCACACCCACGTTTTTTGCTTCCAGACTACCTTTTCACCGCGCTTTGTAAGCACTCCAGCTGACGCAAAGTCATTGATCTTTGTGTAGTCAATGCCAGCCACAGCAATTTCACGCGCTTTCGGCGGTTCTACTTCCTGCTTTGTTGCCAGAATATTGTCCCAGCTTGTCAGTTCCACTTCTCCGTTTCCCTGTCTCCAGTTCATACGCTTTGTCATAAAGTCGCTGGAAGACGATCTGTTTTCCAGCCATTCTTTATATTCTTTTCGCGTCTCTTCAAGTAGGTTCGGTAGATACTGCAAGGACGGGTTCGGCTTGTGCCAATTTTCTTCGACGTGTACTTCTTCTGGATCGTCCAGCATACAGATAAACGGCAAGAAGCCGTTGTCTTCAATTTCTCCGTCCAGAATCTTTTTTGCTTTCTCGATCAGATCATCCAGTACACCGTCGTTGACGTCTCCGTTTGTTGTGATATAGGTTCGCCGCGGGTGTGGTTTTTTACCCAGCGCTGTTGTAAACACTTTGATATTGTCGTAACTTTCATACGCGTGTACCTCGTCAAAATCTACCTTCCCGGATCGCAAGCCGTCTTTTGACTTTGCGTTGTTTGTCCGGTATTTTATTTTCGATCTTGTCTTTCTGCACTGTATTTCAGATTTTGTCCAGCGAAAAAACTTGATCAGCTTTTTTCTGTGTTTCTCCAGCACGTTGTAAATGTCGTCAAAGGACGTCCGCGCCTGTTCTTCTGCTGTGGCGCATATATCGACGTCGTACTGCTGCAAATTGCTGTACGGACTGATCATGGCGAAGTCTTCAAACGCCAGATAGCCGTTTTTTCCTGCTCCCCTCGCTACGAATATTAACAGATCCGGGAAACGCGGCAGCCCATCTTCACGGAACACGCAGCAATGCAGTGTGAATACAAATTGTTCCCACTCGAACAGTTCAAAATCGAAGTATTTTTGCAAACCCATGTACTTTTTCAGCTGTTCTGTATCTATGGTCAAATTTTCGTTTTCAAAGCACTTTTTAACGAATTTTATTAGTTTTTTTTGCCATTTGCAGCACTTTTTTACACCGTTTTTGCCCTCATTTTCGACCAGATCTATGTACTTTTGAAGTTCTGGGACGTCTCTATAATTCGTCGTCAAAATCTCCACCACCTATCGTGGCGTTTGCTTTCAGCCCCAGTTCAGAAAGTAGTTTCAGCATTTGCGCGTTTGTCTTATTAAACATGTCCACTGCTTCATTTTTCTTATAACCGGACTGACCGCCGCCGTTGTTGTATTCCACGATAGTTCCGCGCTTTTGTATGTCTGCGATCAATAATGTTTTCGTGACATACATAGCCATGTAATCGGCGATCATATCTTCAAAAAATTTGCCGTATGTGCCGTTTGCTTCCAGCTGATCCCGCAGGTCTTTTTCGATCTCTTTGTACGGTTTTGATCGCGTGATTTTTTTAACTTCCGGCTTTCTTTCATCTGCCATATATACCACCCCCATTACATGTGCGCGCGAATCTGTTTTGTCTACCCCTTGCCCCGTTTCCCTTCCGGCAGCAAAAATCTGTTTCTTTTTGACCGGGGGGATCGTCACCAGCGTTCTTCGTTTGTGAAATGTTTCTTTTCACTGGTGATACGTTTGTCTGGGTGCTGTTCGTTGTGGCATGCTTCACACAATGGGATCAAGTTCTGATACACTACGCCGTTGTAGGTGTACGTCCTCGACATAGCAAGTCGCGGGTGTTTCCTTACCCACTGCACATGATGGACGTTGCGCGCTCTGGTGTGGATGCCTTTCTTTTTACAGAACTGACATTCATAATTGTTTTCTTTCATCACCTGTGCGGACAGTTCCCGCCACTCATGCCACTTGTAAAACTTATATAATTTATTTTCTTTTATCAGCTGTTTGATCCATGCTTCCAGCTGGTCTTCTGTTATCGTCATGTCGAATGTCCTTTCGTGATACGGTGCAAGCGGCGACGCCTGCACCGATCGAAGGAAAGCTGCAAACAAAAAAGACACACTGCACAAACCTTTTTCGTCGTCTGTGCGTGTGTCTTTGTCTTGTTTACTGGCTTATTATACCACTCTGTACGTTTTATTGCAATTTCTTTTTCCTGCCGCCTGTGCGGCTCTGTGGCGTCTCCAGCGTTGCTTTATTGTGCGCCTGCTCCCACCTTTTACGAAAACGGCAGTTCTTCGTCTATTCCTTCCGGTATGTTCATAAAACCGTTTGCGTCTGTCTCTGGCTGTGCTGGCGCTTGCTGGTTTCCCTGCTGCCCTGCTGCCGCTTTGCTTTCTGCAAACTCCCATTCCTCGACAATGACGTCTGTTGTGTATACTTTGCCGCCGTCTTTGTTGGTATAGCTGCCCGTCTGTATTCGACCGGAAATTTCCAGCTTTGTTCCTTTCTTGCAATACTTTTCCAGACTTTCTGCGCTCTTCCCGAATGCTACGCATGATATGAAGTCTGCGCCTGCATCCTTCTTCCGTCTGTTCACCGCCAGTGTGAAGCGTACAATGCAGATCTGTTCCTGTGATTCCTGCCCGTTCGTCCAGCGTGATTGTGGATCCTTCGTCAGTCTTCCTGTCAAATCAACTTTGTTCATTCTTCTTCCCTCTTACTTCTTCCGTCCGATCCATGCCATAAGCACCAGCGTTGCACAGATGATGGCTGTCATAATTACCATAGTGTAGTTGATCATGTTACTTCCTTTCTGCTGCCCTTGCAGCGAATAATATTGCAAACGTGACCGGGAATGCTACGCCAGCAATTATGCTGTATCTTGTCAGCTGCTTTCGTTCTTCCTTTGTCGCGTCCTGCTTCGTCTTCTTTCTGGTAATCAAATACATGTAGTACCCTGTCCCGATTGCTGCTTCCACATACAGGAATGCTGCTGCCGCAATCGCTATCACTGCCGCCGCGTTCATTTTTCCTGCCTTTCCGTGTACTGGATCAGCTTTTCTGCCATGGCTGCTGTCTGTATCGCTTCTGCTGCCATATCCCGTGCGCTTTCCCGTATTGCTTCCGCAATCTCTCTGATCTGCTTCGGTGACTGATTCATCCGCGTTGCCTGCCACAGTGCATTCAGATTCATTCCCGTTTTCCGCATTTCGTCTTCCGTTTCCTGTGCTTCTTCCAGAATTACTGCATACCCTTCATGCGTACTGTTAAATCCGGGGAACGCCTTGTTTGCTGCTGATAATTCGTTTTCAATGGCTTCTGTCACTTCTTGGATCAATCCATGTCTCATTCTTCTTGTCCCTCTCTTTCATATATTCCCGTAATGCTTTGACTGCTGCCACGGCTGCTGTTGTTGCCGTGACCATCACGCCTGCTGCCATAACTGCTACAATGACAATCGCTGCTGTATGCTGCGTCATTTTTCGTCCCCTTTCTCTGCCCTGTCCTTCCTTGCCTGTGCCTTGTTCACGATCAGACGTATTTTAATTACTTCTGAATCTTCCAGATATTCGCACACGTTCGCAAGATCTGACGCTACGGCGAAGCGCTGTTCTTCTTCCTGTTTGACCTCGCGCCCCGCGTCTCCGGGCGGCAGCGTTTCTGCTGCCTGCTCCCCGGTTGTAATTCCTGCCACCTTCTCGCCATTCAGATTGATGTTGACTGTCACTTCAATTCCATTCACCTTGTTTCGTCTCCCTTCGTTAGATTGTGGATCCGCAGTCCAGCGCCCCGTATTCCAGCTTGCGTCGCTTGCAATCTTGCAGCATTGCTTCAAGGCAGCGCAGATCGTCTTCGTTCAAGTAGATGTAGTATTTTTCAAGCATTTTCAGTGCGTGCAAGCGCCGTGCATTCTCTTTTTCCTCTTCTGTTGTGTCGGTATCCGACGCCGACGGCTGCATCTGTGCCAGCGTGGCTTTTGTGTGTTCCTCTTCTGTCTTTTCTTCCTGCTCCCCGGTTGCTTCTTCCGGCTCTGTGTCCTCTTCCGGCGCTGCTGCCGCTGCCTTCTTCCGCTCGATCATTTCCTTGATCTCGGTTCCCTTTATGTCTTCGCCTGCTGCCGCGCGCTCTGCAATGTTGTTCTGTTCCTCTTCCGGCAGGCTGCTTGCCGCTGCTGCTGCCGTCACTCCGATTGTCCCGGCTTCAAATTGTTCTTTCAGTGCATCTGTTCCGTTGTTGTTGATCCTGTTCCAGTCTCCCACGACTGCTGCCGACGTCTTCATGATCTTTGCTATGTAGTCCCGGACGCGGACGCCTTTTTCCGGCAGGAAAGATCCTTCTTCCTTCGCCTGTGTCAAAACTTCTTTCCACTCTTCCGCTTCAATCATCTTGTCGTAGTCGGTGTAGTGTCTGTTGAATGTGTTCCCGATCAGCATGTACAGTCTGAATTCTGTTTCCGTCATATCTTTGTATTTGCAAGATACTTCCCGGTACTCTTCTTTTCCGTCCTTTACAAGCAGATCTACTGCTGCATATCTTCTGTGACCGCCAGCAAGTTTGTATTCTCCGTTGACGCGTCCTAAAATCAG
>ULIZ01048502.1_pt1 | contig 13699 bp, 9 predicted proteins | sample 1950601 | NCBI WGS metagenome assembly ULIZ01 (sample SAMEA4835456, study PRJEB28245) | human gut metagenome | biome: gut microbiome; material: fecal sample | place: Denmark | collected 2008 | reverse complement strand
TCTTTCGATTGCCGGTGCAAAGATACGAAAAACCCCGGTATCTACCAAATTTAGGCATGTGATAAGGAGCGGTTTTCAGCAAAACTTACGATTTGAAAGTTAGCTATAAAGACTAAACTCTATGTTTTATGGGGCGCATCTCTATGTTTTTGCGGTATAGAAGCTGCGTTTTGCTGTATAAATCAGCATATTACAAAGTAATAACCTATTTGCAGGAAACGTACTCAGTACTCAGTATTCAGTTTTTTTCGCTGTTGTTACCATCCTCTGTATAGATAGTATATTATATATTATTATATATATAATAATATATAATATAAAATAATTACTTATAATTTGTAACCATAGAAAAGGTAACTATCGCGAAAAAAACTGAATACTGAGTACTGAGTACACTTTTTAGGCATTATAAGCTCTCAAAAGGCAAAAGCTTTCCAGCCTGCCCAACCTTGTGATATATCCATTAGCCACGATTCATGGTCATAATGAATTTGCCAACAAAGCCTGTCCCTGCTTTGATGTAAAGAAGGAGTGGGGGAAGGAGTAGACACAAAAAATAGCGGATCTTTCACAGACCCGCTATTTGATATTTAATAAATACTCTGGAATGAATTTTAATCATCACCAAAAATAAAAGATGTCTTATACAATGCCCTGAGCCATCATAGCCTTAGCTACCTTCAGGAAGCCGGCTACGTTTGCACCCTTTACGTAATTAATATAACCGTCTGGCTCAGTACCATACTTCACGCAGTTAGCGTGAATATCGTTCATGATGTCGTGGAGCTTAGCATCAACCTCCTCACGAGACCACTTCAGACGCTCTGAGTTCTGGCTCATCTCAAGACCTGATACTGCAACACCACCTGCGTTGGCTGCCTTACCTGGAGAGTAGAGAATCTTAGCATCCTGGAATACCTTGATAGCCTCTGGAGTAGAAGGCATGTTTGCACCCTCGCTTACTGCGATTACGCCGTTGGCGATGAGAGCCTTAGCTGCCTCCTCGTTGATTTCGTTCTGAGTAGCTGATGGGAGAGCGATGTCTGCCTTCTCAAACCAAGGCTTAGCACCTGCAACATATTTTACACCATACTTCTCTGCATACTCCTTGATACGGCCACGCTCTACATTCTTGAGCTCCATGATGTAATCGAGCTTCTCGCGGTCGATTCCGTCTGGGTCGTAGATGTAACCGTCTGAATCAGAACATGTAACTGGCTTAGCACCCAACTGGAGCAACTTCTCCATAGTGTACTGGGCTACATTACCTGAACCTGAAACCAAAACAGTCTTGCCCTTGATGTCAATACCCTTGGTAGCGAGCATGTTGCAGAGGAAGTATACGTTACCGTAACCTGTAGCCTCAGGACGGATCAATGAACCACCGAACTCCTGACCCTTACCGGTCAAGACGCCCTGGAACTGGTGTGTCAACTTCTTGTACATTCCGAAGAGGTAACCTACCTCACGGCCACCTACACCGATGTCACCAGCTGGAACATCCTCGTCTGGACCCATGTGACGATAAAGCTCTGTCATGAAAGCCTGGCAGAAACGCATTACCTCGTTGTTGCTCTTGCCACGTGGAGAGAAGTCAGAACCACCCTTAGCACCACCCATTGGGAGAGTAGTAAGAGAGTTCTTGAATGTCTGCTCGAAAGCCAAGAACTTCAAAATACCCAAGTTTACTGACTTGTGGTAACGAAGACCTCCCTTGTAAGGGCCAATCGCGTTGTTGTGCTGTACGCGGTAACCCATGTTAGTCTGTACGTTGCCCTTATCATCTACCCAAGATACACGGAACTGGATGATGCGGTCTGGAATGCAGAGACGCTCGATGAGGTTTGCCTTCTCAAACTCTGGGTGCTTGTTGTACTCTTCCTCGATAGTACCGAGAACCTGACTAACTGCCTGAATGTACTCAGGCTCGTTTGGGAATCTTCTTTGGAGATTCGCGATTACTTCTGATGCTTTCATAATCTTTAATCTTTTATTGTGTTTAAATTCTTACTTCTTTATTTCTGCTTGCAAAGATACATGTTTTTCTCGAAAACACCAACAAAAAGAAAGAAAAAATGCAGAAAAAGTAGAAAAAAGATATTTTTTAACATTCTTAATCACGATTTGTAGCGCTTTTGTGTACGCACACCTTATTATATAAGAGACATTTTTCGGGGTTTAAGCCTTTATCTCTGTTTAGGGAATCTTGCTTTCTGACGACTTCTGTTTATCTATCCTGCGCCATAGGGCATAAATGAGCAGGATGATGGCGTAGAGACCGATTACCTGAGGCAGACTGATTCTTACGTTTTCGATGCTTGCTCCAGGCAGCATGCTGATCAGTTTTATGGCTGTATTCAAAAACTGGGTGATGCTGGTCAGGGCGCCTGATGTAAGGCTGATGAGTGGGGCGACAACCGATGCTATGGGCGCCCATAACGTTAGTGGGGAGAACAGGATTAATGCTGCTCCAAGATATAGGATGAGGGTTGCTGCGGGAATGGCGATGTAATTGGTGAGAAGTGAATAGCACGATATTCTGCCGAAGGTGTAGACGATGACCGGAAGGGTTCCTATCTGGGCTGCCAGTGAAACGCAAAGGAGTCCCCATGCCCAACGGGTGAAACGGCTGCGGATGGGGAGGAGGGAGTAAAGGGGTGAGAAGAACAGCAGAATGGAGGCTACAGCCAGGAACGAAAGCTGGAAACTCAACTCGAAAAGATAGAGCGGACTGATGAAGAGCATAAATATATAAGCCGAGGCTAATGTGTTGAGCGGCAGACCGGTACGATGGAATGCTAAACTTAAGCTGTAGGCTGAAAGCATGATGGCCGCACGGACTGCACTTGCCGGCAATCCTATGAGAAAAACGTAGGTCCAGATGGAGATGAGGGACAGGATGATGGTGTAAACTGAGTACTTTCTGCCGCCTAGCAGAAAGATGAAAAGCTGGAAGATTATGCCTATATGAAGTCCGCTTACTGCCAGGATGTGACTGGCTCCGGAAATGGAGTAACTGTTTCGGGTGTTCGAGTCGAGTGCGCTCTTGTCGCCCAGCGCCATGGCTGCGATGACTGCATAGTCTTGCTGTTTTACGTGAAGGGAAACCAGTTTGCCTTCAATATTGCTTTTATAGCGTTCGGTATTGATTTTTGCCCGTGTGAGGTAAGACAGTTCCTGCCAGTTTTTCAGTTGTGTAGAGGTTTGGGAATCAGCTATTTGCTTGCAGGTAAGAAAAGCCCCAAGGCTCAGGATGCATAAATGAATCATCACGCATTGGGAGAAGATGAGAAGCTGGTGGCTCCTGCTGAAGTAGGCTTTTTGGCTTAAGAACTCTGTAAGGAAAAAGATGATGCTGCCAAGGGCGCATGAAATGATGGAGATGATGAGCCAGAAGCGCATGTTGAAATCATCATAGCCCCATTTGGCTATGATGATTCCGATCGTCAGTGTGAGGCTGATGGTCATGAGCGGGGTGAGGGGTAGCTCTTTCATCATTCCTCTTTCCTTTTTTAAAAAGATAATTTATTTCCTATTTCTTGAATCCGAAGATGCGCTTGATGAATTTCTTCACAGCGTTTTCTTGCTTCTGTGGATTTACGATAGGGGTGTGCTTGCGTGCAGCTGGCTTGTCGCCTTTTTTCTGGGCTACGCCTCTGCCACGGCCGTTGCTGCCCGGGCGAACATTGTTCTCGTTGCCTGGGCGCTGCTGGTTGCTGTTATTGCGGCGCTTCTGGCTATTGCTGTTCTTTGGCTGCTCGCCTGGCTGGGCTGGCTTTCTGTTCTGCTGCTTTGCGTTCTGCTGCCTGTTGCCTTGCTGAGGCTGCTGCTCGTTGTTGCGTGGTGCTTTTTCCTGACGCTCGTTTGGCTTGTTTGGCTTGCGCTTGTGAGAAGTCTGGTCGCGGTCTTTCTGTCGGCGGTTCTTGGCGCTGTTCTTTCCGGCCTCGCCGTTTCCTCCGTTACCGCGTCTGTTGTTTCTTCCGTTTGCGCCTTTCTTCTTCGGCTTGTTGAGCTTGATGTATTCAGGACCTTCGCCGCATCCCTCAGGGAGAGGCATCTTGTCTACCACCTTCTCCAGGAACTTCTCTATCTGATGGAACCAGTACTGGTCTTCTTCGCTTACGAAGGTGATGGCTCTACCATCGCGGTTGGCACGGGCTGTACGGCCGATGCGGTGAACGTAATCTTCTGTATCGTGAGGAACATCGTAATTGATGACCATCTCAATATCATCGATGTCGATTCCGCGCGCCACAATATCGGTAGCTACGAGAACATCATACTGTCCGCTCTTGAACTTGAACATCACATCGTCGCGCTCAGCCTGTTCCAGGTCGCTGTGCATGGCTCCGCAGTTTACTCCAATCTGCTGGAGGGAAGCTGCGAGTTGCTTCACCTTGAATTTGCTGCCGCTGAAGACGATGACACGCTTCAGGTCGCCCGCCTTGAAGATGTCCTTGATGATGGTCATCTTCTGGGTTTCGTAGCATACGTATGCTTCCTGCTTGATTTTTTCGGCTGGCTTGCTGACGGCAAGTTTGATTTCTACCGGATTCTTGAGCAGGGTCTTAGCCAGTTCTTCTATCTTCTCAGGCATGGTTGCCGAGAACATGATGGTCTGGCAGGTCTTTGGCAGTTTTGCCGCGATGGTCTTGATGTCTTCTGAGAAACCCATGTCGAGCATGCGGTCGGCCTCGTCGAGGATGAAGAAGCTTACCTTGCTGAGGTCTACATTGCCCAGAGAGATATGGGAGATGAGGCGGCCCGGGGTGGCGATGACTACATCGGCGCCCATGCGGAGGCTGCGCAACTCCTGATCGTAACGGTTGCCGTCGTTGCCGCCGTATACGGCTACGCTGCTCACGCCCTGCAGGTAATAGCCGAAGCCTTGCATCGCCTGGTCTATCTGCTGGGCGAGCTCGCGGGTTGGTGACATGATGACGCAGTTGATGGCGTCTTTAGGATAACCGCCGTCATCGAGCTTGCTCAATACTGGCAGCAGATAGGCTGCGGTTTTGCCGGTTCCGGTCTGGGCTACGCCCAATACATCGTGACCTTCTAATATCTCTGGAATGCACTTTTCCTGTACAGGAGTGCATGTGTCGAAGCGCATGTCATATAATGCGTCGAGCACGTTGTCGTTTAAATCTAATTCGTCGAAATACATTTTTTTTAATGTTGAATGTTGAATGTTGAATGTTGACTTTTTACCTCGGTGCCTTGCGGTAGCAGAAGTAGGCTACGATGGCGAAGAGGAAGTTTGGAAGCCACGCTGCCAGAACAGGCGGGAAGTTGGCCTGGATGGCGAAGGTGGCAGAAACCGTCTGCAGCATGATGTAGCCGAAACTCAGCGCAAGTCCAACGCCCAATGCTGCTCCCATGCCGCCCTTGCGCTTGCGGGCTGAGAGGGAGACGCCGATGATGGTGAGGATGAACGAAGCGAAGGAAGAGGCGATGCGCTTGTGGTATTCTACCTCGTACTGCACTACGTTGCCCGAACCGCGGTTGATCTGCTTGGAGATGTAATCGCGGAGCTCAGGACTGGTGAAGGTTTCCTGCTGACCCTTGGAATAGACCAGGTCGGTAGGTTCCATCATGATGATGGTGTCCTTCTGGGCTCCGCTCGTAATATGCTCCTTCATGCCCTGGAGCTTGCGGATTTTCCAGTTGCTCAGTTGCCAGTGATACTTGCTGTCGGAAATGGTGTCGTACTGGATGTCCATCGCTGTAAGGTGGCTTACGAGTTTCTTGTCCTGGAACTTGTCGAGACAGAATCCGTAGCCGCGTTTCATGCTGTTGTCGTAATGCTGCATATAGGCAATCACTCCCTTGTCTACCTGCAGCTGTACATTCTCGGCACTGGTATTCTTCTTCTTGTTCTTGTACATCGTCTCGAAGTTCTGCCTGATGACGGTTCCGTGGGGAATGACGTAGGCTGAGAGCCCGAAGGAGAGGGCTGAGAGCAGCACGCAGGTAATCATGTATGGGCGGAGGAGACGCTTGAAGGATACTCCCGACGCCAGGATGGCGATGATTTCGGAATTGCTTGCCAGCTTGCTGGTGAAGAGAATGACCGCCACGAACACGAACAGCGCACTGAAGAGGTTGGCAAAATAGGGCACGAAGTTGGCGTAGTAATCGAAGATGATTGCGCGCGCCGGTGCATGGTGCTCTGTGAATTTTGACAGGTTCTCGTTGAAGTCGAAGACGATGGCGATGGAGATGATCAGGGCGATGGAGAAGAAATAGTAGCCCAGAAACTTCTTGATAATGTACCAGTCGAGCTTCTTGATGTACCTGAACGGGTTGAGAAACCTGAATATGCGCAGGAACCGGAGCTTGTGAGCCAGCCAGCGCACAGCCCTGATGAGCCACCCGAACTTGCGGGAAGCCCATCGGCCGGTGCGGTAGAGCCGGCGGTGTTTTCTTATTTTCTTAAAATCTTTCATGATGCTTGCTTACTTAAATTCTTCGGCCAAGCTGGTCGATGATGGAATTCTTCCATGCCACGAAATCGCCCTGCTCGATATGATGGCGGGCATCGGTCACGAGGCGCAGATAGAAAGAGAGGTTGTGGATGCTGGCTATCTGCATCGCCAGCAGCTCCTGGGCCTTGAAGAGGTGGTGGAGGTAGGCCTTCGTGGTTACGAGGTCGATGTCGCAGCCGTCTGGATCTACCGGACTGAAGTCTTTCTCCCACTTCTTGTTGCGCATGTTCATCGTGCCCTGATAGGTGAAGAGCATGGCGTTGCGGCCGTTGCGGGTCGGCATTACGCAGTCGAACATGTCTACGCCGCGCTCGATGGCTTCGAGGATGTTCTGCGGGGTTCCTACGCCCATCAGATATCTCGGCTTGTCTTTCGGCAGGATTTCGTTCACTACTTCTATCATCTCATACATCACCTCGGTAGGCTCTCCTACGGCAAGTCCGCCGATAGCATTTCCGTCGGCTCCCTTGTCGGCAATGTATTTGGCTGCTTCGCGGCGCAGGTCCGGGAAGGTGCAGCCCTGAACGATAGGGAAGAGACTCTGCTGATAGCCGTAGAGGGGCTCGGTTTCGTTGAACCGCTTGATGCAGCGGTCTAGCCAGCGCTGGGTGAGCATGAGGCTGTTCTTGGCGTACTGGTAATCGCTCTTTCCCGGTGGACATTCATCGAAGGCCATCATGATGTCGGCTCCGATGATGCGCTCGGTGTCCATCACATTTTCCGGTGTAAAGAAGTGCTTGCTGCCGTCGATGTGGGAGCGGAACTCGCAGCCTTCTTCCTTGAGCTTGCGGATGCCGGTGAGCGAGAAGACCTGGAAGCCGCCGCTGTCGGTGAGGATAGGACGGTCCCAGCCGTTGAACTTGTGCAATCCGCCTGCTGCCCTGATGACGTCAAGACCTGGGCGCAGGTAGAGGTGATAGGTGTTTCCGAGGATAATCTGTGCCATGACCTGCTTCTTGAGTTCCTCGAAGTGGACGCCCTTCACGCTTCCTACGGTTCCTACGGGCATGAAGATTGGGGTCTTGATCTGTCCGTGGTCGGTGGTGATGATGCCTGTACGCGCATCGCTTGCTTTATCTGTTACTTGTAATTCAAATTTCATTTCTATTCTTTTTTATCATTTTCCTCAATGCTGAAGTCTGTAGGGTTTTTCACCTTCTCGTCGGTCAGCGCGAACTGCCAGACGTCAGCCACATTCTCTACATAGTGGAAGTCTACGCCCTTGAGATATTTCTCCGGTATTTCCTCTACGTTCTTCTGGTTCTCCCTGCACATCACGATGTGCTTGATTCCTGCCCGCTTGGCTGCCAGAATCTTCTCCTTGATTCCGCCTACCGGGAGCACTTTGCCGCGGAGGGTTATCTCGCCGGTCATGGCTGTGTTGGCACGCACCTTGCGCTGGGTGATGGCTGAGGCGATGCTGGTGGCGATGGTGATTCCGGCAGAAGGACCGTCTTTCGGGGTGGCTCCCTCAGGCACGTGGATGTGGATGTTCCACTGCTCGAAGATGCGGTAGTCTACCTGCAGCAGGTCGATGTGCGACTTGACGTATTCCAGTGCGATAATGGCTGATTCCTTCATCACGTCGCCCAGGTTTCCGGTCAGGGTGAGCTTGCCAGCCTTGCCCTTGCTGAGCGAGGTTTCGATGTAGAGGATTTCGCCGCCCACTGAGGTCCAGGCCAGTCCGGTTACCACTCCTGCATAGTCGTTGCCCTGGTAGATGTCGCGGTTGAACGGCGGATTGCCCAGCAGGTCTTTTACTTCGGCAGGGGTGATGGTGTAGTTCTTCAGCTCCTGGTTGCAGGCCAGTTTGTAAGCCATCTTGCGCAGACTCTTGTCAATCTGCTTCTTCAGCTGTCTTACGCCGCTCTCACGGGTATAGTGCTCGATGATGAACTCGAGGGCATTCTTGTTGAAGCTTACCTTCGGCGAAACCTTGTCGAGTCCGGTGCTTTCCAGCTCTTCCGGTACGAGATGGCGCTTGGCAATCTCTGTCTTCTCTTCGGTGATGTAGCCGCCTACTTCTATCAGCTCCATACGGTCGAGGAGCGGACGCGGAATGACGCTCAGGTCATTGGCTGTGGCGATGAAGAGCACCTTGGAGAGGTCGTAATCCATATCGAGATAGTTGTCGTGGAAGGCATTGTTCTGTTCCGGGTCCAGCACTTCGAGCAGGGCTGATGCAGGGTCGCCGTTGAAATTGCTCTGCGCCACCTTGTCAATCTCGTCGAGGATGAAGACCGGATTGCTGCTGCCTGCCTTCAGCATGTTCTTGATGATGCGGCCCGGCATGGCTCCCACATAGGTGCGGCGGTGACCGCGGATTTCGGCTTCATCGTGCAGACCGCCCAGCGACATGCGTACATACTTGCGCTTCATGGCTGCTGCGATGCTCTTGCCCAGACTGGTCTTTCCTACGCCCGGAGGACCGTAGAGGCAGAGGATAGGACTCTTGCCGCCGCCGTTCAGTGCTCTTACGGCGAGGAATTCCAGGATGCGCTCCTTCACATTCTCCATGCCGTAGTGGTCGTGGTTCAGAATGCGCTTGGCACGGGTCAGACTGAGGTCGTCCTGGGTGTAGGAGTTCCAAGGCAAATCTACCATGGTCTGCAGGAATCCTATCTGTATCGAATAGTCAGGACTCTGCGGGTTCAGGGTGTCGAGCTTGGCAATTTCTTTCTTGAAAATCTTGGCAGTCTCTTCGCTCCAGTTCTTCTGTTTCGCCTTCTCCAGAATCTCCTTCTTCTCCGGACTGGCGTTGCCTTCTCCCAGTTCTTCCTTGATGTTCTTAATCTGCTGCTTGAGGAAGTATTCCTTCTGCTGTTCATCGAGGTCGTAGTGGGTTTTGTTCTCAATCTCAGTCTGGATGCGTAGCAGATGGCGCACCTTGTTCAGGGATCTGATGGCAATCATGATGCGCTCGCTGAGATTTTCCTCTTTCAGCATCTTGATTTTATCCTCGATGGAGAAAGGGAGGAGGGAGCACATGAAGTTGCACTGCATGTGAATGCTCGAGAGTTCGTTGATGGCTTGGATGGCGTCATCAGTATAGTTGGCGTTTGATTTGATATAGTCTGTCGCTTCGTAATGGAAGTTCTCGTAGAGCATTCTGAAGAGTTCATCGTTGTTCTCGTCAGGCCATTTCTCCGGAAGACTTTTTACGTCAATTACTGTGTAAGGCTCTTTTTGAACGAGATGTTTCATCTGACATCTGCCCAGCCCTTGGATGATGATGCTCATCTGCTCTGTGCCAGGCATCTTGATCACCTTGATGAGTTTGGCGAAGACACCTACAGGGTAGAGGTCTTCTTCGTAGGGCGATTCTGTATCTTTGTTCTTCTGACAGAATACGCAGAATATGGTGTCTGGTTTCTTTTCCAGCATCCGGACGAGATTCAAACTTTCCTTTCTGCCCACAACGATAGGGGTCATGTTGGTAGGGAAAACTACAATATCTCGCATGCAGAGGGTAGGGTACAAGCCTTCTTCCTGGTCTTCGATCAGGGTTTTCGGGTCGCCCTCGTAGTCTGCAATCATTTGTATTCGGGTACTTGTTCTTCTATTATCCATTTTGTTATGATTTCTATTTTCCGTGCAAAGGTACTCATTTTTTGTGAAATATCGTGGAAGATGATAGATTATTTAATAATAAAATTGCTTTTTCTATATATTAGTACCCGTTTTTATAGATGTAAGTAGCTGCTTTTGCAGGTGGAAGTGGCAATTTCTGCTGCTTGCGATAAAATAAATCGGCGGCGCATTCGTTTTCTTCTGTAAAGAGACAGAAGAATTTATGGGTAATTTTCGATTTAAACAGTTTGAGATAGAGCAAGACCGTTGTGCCATGAAAGTGGGAACTGACGGTGTTTTGCTGGGTGCATGGGCGCAAGGTGGCAGACGGATTCTGGACATTGGTTCCGGAACGGGACTGATTTCGCTCATGATGGCGCAGCGTTTTCCTGAAGCTGAGGTCGTAGGGATTGATATGGATGCTGATGCTTGCGGACAGGCGAGGGAGAATGTGATGGCAAGTCCGTTTCGCGACAGGGTGGAAATAGAATGCTGCAGACTGCAGGATTTCGGGGGAGCTTCGGAAGCTGCTGAGGCTTTGGAAACTGCTGAAGGTTTGAAGGCTGCCGGTGTTTTTGATGCGATAGTGAGCAATCCTCCGTTCTTTGTAGATAGCTTGAAAAATCCGGACAGTAAGAGAACGATGGCGAGACATACGGACAGTCTTCCGTTCCGCGATTTGTTTGCGGGTGTAAAACGGCTACTTTCTGATGACGGTATTTTCTCTGCTATTGTTCCCGTAGAAGTAGTGGAACAGTTTGTTACAGAGTCTTGTATATTAGGTTTTTATCTTATACGGAAGTGTGGTGTAAAGACGGTAGAGCGCAAGCAGCCAAAGCGCTTTATGCTGAGTTTTGCCAAGCATCGCATTTCGCCTTATGAAGAGCATGTTGAAACGATGATGGATTCGCATGGAAACCGCTCGGAATGGTATAGGAAAATAACGGAAGAATTCTACCTTTGAGGAGTGTTGAATGGATAGGGGAATGTTGAGTGTTGAATGTTGAATGGATAGGGTTTAATGATTAACTGAGCTTACTTGCGATACTTCAGAACATTTCATTCAACACTCAACATTCAACACTCAACACTCCCTCTAAATTCAACATTCAACACTCAACATTCAACATTGTATCAAAGGTTCAGCTTCTTCTGTACCAGTTTGCTGATAGCTTCTACTCTTTTGCTCTGGCGCTGGATGTCTTTATGAATATCATCGCGCACGGCATTGAAGTCGTTGAAGAAATCGGCAAAGGCAGACTGAATCATGTTCGGCTTGCGGTCGTTCTTGTTGGCAAATGGGTTCACCAGCATCTTGATTCCCTTTTCTTCCAGATGAATATCAATCTCTGCACCCGTCATCACAGGGTCGCCATCATAATGGATTACGCCTGGCTGACTGCGGGTGATATGGAGCTTCTTGCAGCGGAACGACTTGATCTTCGAGTTCTTGTCGAGCGTCTTGTTGAACATGTCGAAACTTACCTGAGGCGCCTCGATAACATCGAACGGTTCCATGATGACGACATCCATCAAACCGTCGCTCATGGATGCTTGAGGGGCAATATAGGCATTGTTGCCATACTGAGATGCGTTGGCACAGGAAATGAGGAACGCCTTATACTGCTTGGTGCCCGTCTCGTCCTCCAGCATGTAAGTCTCAGGCTTATACTTCAATCCCTCGCGCAGGATATTTTCAGCATAAGTGATAGGACCACGCTTGCCGCTCTCGGCAAACTTCATGCTGACGAAAGCGTCAAAGCCCATGCCGCAGGTGCAGAAGAACGGGTGGTCGTTGATGACACCATAATCCAGATCGCGAATCTCGCATTGGTTGATGACCTCTATGCATTTCTTCAGGTTCATCGGGAGCAGCAGATGTCTTGCCAGTCCGTTGCCCGAACCGCAAGGCAGAATGCCGAGGGCAGTATCGGAGTGAACCAGTGAGCGGGCCACCTCGTTGACGGTTCCGTCGCCACCAACCGCCACAACCACATCTACATGGTTGTTCTTCGCTTCGGTAGCAATTTCCGAAGCGTGCCCAGCTCTTTCAGTCATTCTTATCTCGTACTCAAAAAGCTCTTTGTCCAAAACAGAATCTATCAGACTGGGAACTGCCGCCTTGCTGGCTGTTCCTGAAATCGGATTCATGATGAAAAGTATCTTTTTCTTCATTATCTAGTCAAGAGTTTGTAAAATTTAGGCTGCAAAAGTAATAAAAATACCCAAAATAACAAGAAATATCGATTAAAAAAACTATAAAAGTAAACTTTCTTATAAAAAAAGCCGTTTATTGAGTTCTTTTTTGTATCTTTGCACCCTGAAAGTTAGAAAAGTATAAAAAAAGAAAATAAAGTACACCTATTAATAATGGGACAATTACAAGAAAGATACAAGAATTATCGTGAACCTCAGAAGTATATGGCTGCCGGTGTGTATCCATATTTCCGTGAGATCACAAGTAAGCAGATGACAGAGGTAACCGACATCAATGGTCATAAAATTCTGATGTTCGGTTCTAATGCTTATCAGGGTTTGACTAATGACCAGCGTGTTATTGATGCAGCAAAGGCTGCGCTCGACAAGTATGGTTCTGGTTGTGCAGGAAGCCGTTTCCTCAATGGTACGCTCGATTTGCACGTGCAGCTCGAAAAGGAGCTTGCTGAGTTTATGGGCAAGGATGAAACTTTGTGTTTCTCTACAGGATTCTCTGTAAACCAGGGTGTCTTGGCTTGCGTAGTAGGTCGTAACGACTATATTATCTGCGATGACCGCGACCACGCAAGTATCGTAGATGGTCGCCGCCTCTCATTCGCTACCCAGCTTCACTACAAGCACAACGATATGGAAGATTTGGAGCGCGTGCTCTCTAAGCTCCCTCAGGAGGCTATCAAGCTCATCGTTGTTGACGGTGTGTTCTCTATGGAGGGCGACCTGGCTAACTTGCCTGAAATCGTTAAGCTCAAGCATAAGTACAACTGCTCTATCATGGTAGACGAGGCTCATGGTCTTGGCGTATTCGGCAAGCAGGGTCGTGGTGTATGCGACCACTTCGGTCTGACCGACGAGGTAGACCTCATCATGGGTACATTCTCTAAGAGTCTGGCTTCTATCGGCGGTTTCATCGCATCAGACAAGGATACAATCAACTTCCTCCGTCACAACTGCCGTACTTACATCTTCAGCGCCTCTAACACTCCAGCTGCCACAGCAGCAGCTCTCGAGGCTCTCCACATCATTCAGAATGAGCCAGAGCGTTTCGAGAATCTCTGGGATGTAACCAACTATGCCTTGAAGCGTTTCCGCGAGGAAGGTTTCGAGATTGGCGAGACAGAGAGTCCTATCATTCCTCTCTACGTACGCGATGCTGAGAAGACATTCGTTGTTACCAAGATGGCTTACGATGCAGGTGTGTTCATCAACCCTGTTATTCCTCCAGCTTGTGCTCCTCAGGATACATTGGTACGTTTCGCACTCATGGCTACTCATACAAGAGAGCAGGTTGAGCAGGCTGTCCAGATCTTGAAGAAGATTTTCGTAGAAGAGGGAATCATCAAGTAAAATCAGATTTGCCGGTCTTCTCGGTTTGACAGATTCGGGCAGTCGGTTTCTGATTTAAAAGTTTAGCAAGTATGGTTGCG
>ULIZ01047274.1_pt1 | contig 13735 bp, 15 predicted proteins | sample 1950601 | NCBI WGS metagenome assembly ULIZ01 (sample SAMEA4835456, study PRJEB28245) | human gut metagenome | biome: gut microbiome; material: fecal sample | place: Denmark | collected 2008 | reverse complement strand
ATAGCGAAGTTTGAATTTAGTGCAGCAGGTAATTATCCCCCTGTAAGATCAAAGGAGGCAGGTCATGTTTGCAGATAGAGCCAGAATTATCGTAAGAAGCGGAAAAGGCGGAGACGGTCATGTATCCTTCCGCAGAGAAAAATATGTGCCAAGCGGCGGACCGGATGGCGGCGATGGCGGTCATGGAGGCAGCGTCATTTTAGAAGTAGATGATGGTCTGAATACACTCGCCGATTATCGTCATGTACGAAAATATCATGCAGAAGATGGCGAAAACGGAAACAAGAAGAAATGCCGTGGAAAAGACGGCTCCGATATTATTTTGAAGATGCCGGAGGGAACTGTTGTAAAAGAAGCCGAAAGCGGTAAGGTTATTACCGATCTTTCCGGAGAGAACCGTCGCTTCGTCCTGTTACAGGGCGGCAAGGGCGGTAACGGTAATCATCATTATGCAACCAGTACCATGCAGGCGCCGAAGTATGCCCAGCCGGGACAGCCTGCCAAAGAAATGGAGCTTTTACTGGAGCTTAAGGTAATCGCAGATGTTGGTCTTGTAGGATTCCCGAATGTGGGTAAATCCACTTTCCTTACGAAGGTTTCCAATGCCCGTCCGAAGATTGCCAATTATCATTTCACAACCTTAAACCCGCATCTTGGCGTTGTGGATTTAGAAGGTGCCAAAGGATTCGTCATTGCAGACATTCCGGGACTCATCGAAGGAGCTTCCGAGGGTGTGGGACTTGGATTTGAATTTCTGCGGCATATTGAACGTACCAAGGTTATGATCCACATTGTGGATGTGGCATCGACCGAGGGAAGAGATCCGATTGCAGATATTTATGCAATCAATAAAGAATTGGAAAATTACAATCCCGAAATTGCAAAACGGCCACAGGTCATTGCTGCAAATAAGACGGATATGATTTTTATACAGGAAGGCGAAGAGGATCCGGTGGAACGTCTTCGCAAAGAGTTTGAACCGAAAGGAATCAAAGTTTACCCGATTTCTGCATTAAGCGGAGAAGGCATCCGTGAGCTGCTTTACGAGGTACGTCATATGCTTGACGGCATCGACGAAAAGCCCATCGTTTTCGAACAGGAATTCTTTCCGGAATATATGCTGGCTGACAGCGATGAGCCATACAGTGTAACCTATGACGAAGAATCGGATGAATATGTGGTAGAAGGTCCACGCATTGAAAAGATGCTCGGTTATACAAATCTGGAATCTGAAAAAGGCTTTACCTTCTTCCAGAATTTCCTGAAATTAAACGGAATATTAGAACAGTTAGAGGAACTTGGTATTCAGGAGGGGGACACCGTAAGAATGTACGGCCTTTCCTTTGATTATTACAAATAGGAGAACTTGATTATGACAAGTAAGCAACGTGCATATTTAAAAGGTCTGGCAATGAATATTGAACCGGTTTTCCAGATTGGCAAGTCCGGACTTACTCCCGAGGTTACTGAAGCCGTCCGTGAAAGTTTTAACAGGAAAGAGCTTGTGAAACTCGCCGTTCTTAAAAACTGCATGGAAGATCCGAATGCCATGGCGCAGATTCTTGCGGAAAGAACCGGTTCCCAGGTGGTACAGGTCATTGGAAAAAAGATTGTACTTTACAAAGAGAACAAAGATCATAAGAAAATTGAACTACCCAGATAAACCGGAGGACAACAATGAAATCTGCTGATATTAAAAAAATCCGTAAGAAAATGGAAAAGACTCTGGACAGCGCACGCTTTGAGCATACGCTGGGGGTTACCTATACGGCAGCCTGTCTTGCCATGCGTTATGATGCAGACATTACAAAAGCCCAGATTGCAGGTCTTTTACATGATTGTGCCAAATGTCTGACGAACGAAAAGCGTATTTTTCTATGCAAAAAGCATAATATCCAGATGAACGAAGCTGAGCTGAAGAACCCGCAGCTTCTTCATGCCAAGGTTGGAAGCTTCCTCGCCATGGAAGAATTTGACATTCATGATCAGGACATTATTAACGCGATTCTGAATCATACAACCGGGAGACCGGATATGAGTCTTTTGGAAAAGATTATTTATATTGCAGATTACATGGAACCTGGAAGAAAGCAGGCACCAAATTTATGTGCTATCCGTAAAGCTGCATTTGAAGATCTGGACAAGGCTTTACTGATGATTCTTGAGGATACACTCTCTTATCTGCACAGTACAGGCAGTGTTGTAGATACCATGACACAGAAAACCTATGATTTTTACAGTCAGTATTCATAAAGGAGGATTCCATGGGAAAGTTAACTGTAGAAGAAATTAAAAAGATGGCCGGCCTTGCAATTGAAGCATTGGAAGATAAAAAGGCAGAAGATATCCGCGTAATTGACATCAGCGAAGTATCTGTCCTTGCCGATTATTTCCTGATTGCAAGCGGTAAGAACCGTAATCAGTTACAGGCTCTTGCCGATGAAGTCGAAGAAAAGCTCGGCCGTGCGGGATATCCGATGAAACAATCTGAAGGATACGACAGTGCCAACTGGATTCTTCTTGATTTTGGTGATATCATCATTCATCTGTTCGATCAGGAGAACCGTCTGTTCTATGATCTCGAAAGAATCTGGAGGGACGGAAAGCAGATTGATCCGAAGTCTCTTCTTTCCGAATGATTGGTAATTCGGATTTACAATTGAAAATATCTGATATGTAGGGGCGCTGTTTTCGAAACAACGCCTCTTTTTGATCAGAGCACATGGTGAGGTTCTTTCGGGCTTGCTGTACACTCTTTTCTATGCCTCGCCGCCTGCTTTACCGCCGGTATACATATAAAACGTAATAAGATATAGTCCACAGATTCCGACGATGGCATAAATAATTCTGGAAACCCAGGAAAGATTACCAAAAATAAAAGCAACGAGATCGAAGGAAAAGAAGCCGATCAATCCCCAGTTAATTGCACCGATAATCGCAATGGTTAAAGCAGTGCAGTCTAATGCTTTGTTATTCATTATTGAAAACCTCCTTTCATTCAATGTATATTTTCCCCTTTTTTGGTATAAATATAATTGACAATAACAGGAATTTGCGATACGATAACGTGTAAATAAATTTGCGGTTATTTTTTTGCCGCTAAAAGGAGGAAATTATTATGAAAAAATGGATGAGTTTATTACTCGCAGCTGCAATGACCATGTCTCTTCTTGCCGGCTGTGCAGGAAGCAATGCCGGAAGTGCGGATAGCACAGACGCTACTGCCGGAACAGAGACTACAGAGACTACAGAGACTACAGAGTCTGCTGACACTGAAACCGCGGATACTGCCGCTGCTTCAGGTGAAACCTTTAAAATTGGTGGAATCGGTCCTGTGACCGGTGGAGCTGCTGTTTACGGTCTTGCTGTCAAGAATGCAACAGAGCTTGCAATTAATGAAATCAATGCTGCAGGCGGTATCAATGGTTATCAGGTAGAGTTTAACTTCCAGGATGATGAGCTTGATAACGAAAAATCTGTAAACGCTTACAATAACTTAAAGGACTGGGGAATGAATATTCTTGTTGGTACTGTAACAAGCGGATGCTGTATCGCAGTTGCAGCAGAAACCAAGAATGATAACATGTTCCAGCTTACTCCTTCCGGATCTTCTGTAGATATCATTAATGGAAATGATAATGTTTTCCAGGTATGCTTTACCGACCCGAATCAGGGTATTGGTGCAGCACAGTACATCGGACAGAACAACCTGGCACAGAAGGTAGCCGTTATTTATGACAGCTCTGATGTATATTCTTCCGGTATCTATGCTAAATTTGCAGAAGAAGCAGCAAACCAGAATTTCGAAATCGTATCTGCTGAAGCATTTACCGCAGATAATAAAACAGACTTCTCTGTACAGCTTTCCAAGGCTCAGGGAGCAGATGCAGATCTGGTATTCCTTCCGATTTACTATAATGAAGCATCCTTAATTCTTGCTCAGGCAAAAGCTATGGGTTATGCACCGAAGTTCTTTGGATGTGATGGTCTTGACGGTATCCTTGGCGTTGAAAATTTTGATGCTTCCTTAGCAGAGGGTGTTATGCTGTTAACACCTTTCGCAGCAGATGCACAGGACGATGCAACCAAGAATTTCGTATCTGCATATGAAGCGGCTTACGGAGATATTCCGAACCAGTTCGCAGCGGATGCTTACGATGCCGTATATGTTGTGAAGGAAGCTATTGAAAAGAGCGGTGCAACACCTGCTGATGGAGTATCCGGAATCTGCGATAAGTTAAAGGGTGTTATGACAGAGATCACATATGACGGTCTTACCGGTTCTGCAATGAGCTGGGCTGCTGACGGTACTGTAAACAAAGCACCTAAGGCTATGGAAATCAAGAATGGAGAATATTCCTTAATTCAGTAGTTTTACAAAATTTACTTTAATAAAATCAGGAATGAGTCCAAAGAGGGATGCTGCGAGTAGCATCCTTCTTTTTAAATACAAAAATTTGTTGATTAACAAATTGCCATTTTACTCTTGCAAAGCATTAAAGTAATTTGCTATAATGTAATGTATGCTATAATACTTTAATACTTTCACATAAGAAAGGACAGGATCTGTTATGAGTTTTATATCCTACTTAATCAATGGAATCAGTTTAGGAAGCGTATATGCAATCATCGCGCTTGGCTATACCATGGTTTACGGCATTGCTAAAATGCTGAACTTTGCCCATGGTGATGTCATCATGATCGGTGCTTATACCATTTTTGCAACTGTCAGCATGGCAGGATTACCGCCGGTACTTGGAATTTTACTTTCCGTTGTGCTCTGTACATTACTTGGTATTGCAATTGAAGCGATTGCTTACCGTCCGTTACGTCAGGCATCCTCCTCGCTGGTTGTTCTGATCACTGCAATCGGTGTCAGTTATTTCCTGCAGAATATTGCATTACTTATTTTTGGAGCGAATACCAAGGCATTCACTTCTGTTGTTAACGTTCCAAGCCTTTCCCTTGCGGGAGGACAGATTACCATTAGTGGAGAAACCATCGTAACCATTTTGTCCTGTATTGTCATCATGATCGGCTTGACTCTTTTTGTAAATAAAACCAAAGCAGGGCAGGCCATGCTTGCTGTTTCCGAAGATAAAGGTGCCGCGCAGCTTATGGGGATTAATGTAAACGGAACCATTTCCCTGACCTTTGCAATCGGATCCGCATTAGCTGCCATTGCCGGTATGCTGTTATGTTCCTCTTATCCGGCATTAACCCCATACACCGGCTCCATGCCCGGTATCAAAGCCTTCGTTGCTGCCGTATTCGGCGGAATCGGTTCAATACCCGGTGCACTGATTGGTGGAATTATTCTTGGAATCATTGAGATTTTAAGTAAGGCATATATTTCCTCCCAGTTATCCGATGCCATTGTATTCATGGTATTGATTGTCGTTCTTCTGGTGAAGCCTACCGGTATTCTTGGCAAGAAGATTCAGGAAAAGGTTTAAGGAGGAGCAGAATATGAAAATCAAAATGACGAAAAATCTTCGTGAAAATTTAATCACTTATGGAATTGTTGTCGTTGCTTTTATCATTGTAGAGATTATGATATCAACCGGTAGCATTTCAAGCCTTATGAAAGGGCTCCTGGTTCCTCTGTGTGTCTATGTGATCATGGCAGTTTCCCTTAATTTAACCGTTGGTATTTTAGGAGAGTTAAGCCTTGGGCACGCAGGATTTATGTGTGTCGGTGCATTTACCGGGGCATTTTTCTCCAAATGCATGGAGAACGTGATCACTGTAGGACCGTTACGTTTCTTCCTTGCCCTCCTTATCGGTGCCGTATCTGCCGGTTTCATTGGTTTCTTAATCGGCATGCCGGTATTACGGTTAAAGGGCGATTATCTTGCCATTGTAACCCTTGCTTTTGGTGAAATTATCAAGAACATTATCAACGTTTTATATATTGGGAAGGATGCCAATGGATTGCATTTTTCCATGAAGGATGCGCTTTCTCTCAATATGGAACCGGATGGTCAGATCATCATTAACGGTGCACAGGGTATTACCGGTACACCGAAGGATTCTAATTTTGTAATCGGCTTTGTTCTGATTTTGCTTACCTTATTTATCGTATTAAATCTGATCCGTTCAAGAGATGGTCGTGCGATTATGTCCATTCGGGATAACTTGATTGCAGCAGAATCCGTTGGAATCAACATCACAAAATATAAGCTGATGGCCTTTTCCATTTCCGCAGCTTTAGCCGGAATCGGTGGTGTCCTTTACGCACATAACTTAAACAGCCTTATGGCAACTCCAAAGAACTTCGGTTACAACATGTCCATTACGATTCTGGTCTTTGTTGTACTTGGCGGAATCGGAAATATCCGTGGCTCAATCATTGCAGCCGTTGTATTGACCCTGCTTCCGGAGCTGCTTCGTGGACTAAACGATTACCGTATGCTGATTTATTCCATTGTTCTGATTGTTATGATGCTCTTTAACTGGAGTCCGAAGTTCATCACCTTACGCGAGAAGTATTCTCCAAAGAATCTTTTCCACAAGAACGCAAAGGAGGAAGAATAAAATGTCCACATTATTAGATGTTAAAGATTTAAGTATCTCTTTTGGCGGTCTTCATGCTGTAGATGATTTCAATATCTCCATTAAGAAGGGACAGTTATACGGTCTGATTGGACCGAATGGTGCCGGTAAGACAACTGTATTTAACCTTCTTACCGGTGTTTATAAGCCTGATGAAGGTAAGATTTTACTGGATGGCGTGGATATTACCGGAAAAAATACCATAGAGATTAATAAAGAAGGAATTGCCCGTACCTTCCAGAATATTCGTCTGTTCAAGGATTTATCCGTACTGGACAACGTTAAGGTCGGACTTCATAATCATTATAAATATTCTACAATTGAAGGAATTCTTCGTCTGCCCAGATATTATAAGACGGAAAAGGCAATGAATGAACAGGCCTTAGAACTCCTTAAGGTATTTGACCTGGATCAGGAAGCAGCTTTTCTGGCATCCAACCTTCCTTATGGTAAACAGCGTAAACTGGAAATTGCAAGAGCACTTGCAACCGAACCCAAGCTTTTATTGTTGGATGAGCCTGCAGCAGGCATGAATCCGAACGAAACACAGGAATTAATGGATACGATCCGTTTTGTCCGTGATCATTTTGATATGACGATATTGCTGATCGAGCATGATATGAAGCTGGTATCCGGAATCTGCGAGGAACTTACGGTTCTTAACTTTGGCCGGGTTCTTGCACAGGGTGCAACCAGTGATGTTTTGAATAATCCTGAAGTAATTACCGCTTATCTCGGTGAATAGTCTTACCCAGATTCAGAATTTATGAACAAACGGATACTTAGATGAGGAGGATTTTAACATGTCCATGTTGGAAATCAAGGATTTAGAAGTATATTACGGCATGATACAGGCGATTAAAGGTGTTTCCTTTGATGTAAATGAGGGAGAAGTAATCGCATTAATCGGTGCAAACGGTGCAGGAAAAACAACTATTCTGCATACGATTACCGGATTGATCAATGCCCAAAAGGGATCTGTATGGTTTGAGGGTAAGGATATTACCAAGGTTCCCGCCCATAAAATTGTTTCTATGGGTATGGCACATGTTCCCGAAGGCAGAAGAGTCTTTGCCAACCTTACGGTTCTGCAGAATTTGAAGATGGGAGCCTATACGCGAAAGGATAAAACAGAAATAGAGCAGACGCTTGATAGCATCTATAAAAGATTTCCCCGTCTGATGGAACGTCAAAATCAGCTTGCAGGTACGTTAAGCGGTGGCGAACAGCAGATGCTTGCCATGGGCAGGGCTTTAATGTCTCATCCGAAGATTATTCTTATGGATGAACCCTCCATGGGACTTTCACCGATCTTTGTAAATGAAATCTTTGATATTATCAAGAGCGTCAGTGCCAGTGGAACCACCGTATTACTGGTGGAGCAAAATGCGAAAAAGGCATTGTCCATTGCAGACCGTGCCTATGTTCTCGAAACCGGTAAGATTGTTTTATCCGGAAAGGCCAGTGATCTGCTGAATAATGATTCCATTAAGAAAGCTTATCTTGGAGAATAAACGGCTTATAATTTAATACATAACGTTTAATATTGAGATAAAGTAACTATTCAGTACAGGTCGAAGCATTTACTGCCAAGACCGTAAGAAAATGATTCAGTAATGCAAAATTCCATCGGCGAAGCCGATTTGGAACGGATTTTGCATCGTAACTGTGAAGGTGCTGAACAGTTATGAGATAAATATAAATTTGGAGGGTGAATGCGATGGAAAAGAATATTGTAATTACAATTGCAAGACAGTATGGAAGTGGCGGACGTACCATTGCCCAGATGTTATCCGAGCGTTTGGGAATTCACTATTATGACAAGGAGTTGTTGAAGCTGGCTTCTGAAGACAGTGGAATTAATGAGGATCTGTTCCGTAATGCGGACGAACATGTTAAGACAACTCAGCTTTTTAAGATTGCACATAGTGTCTATAAGGGTGAACTGATTCCTCCTGAGAGTGATGATTTCACTTCGATGGAAAACCTGTTTAATTATCAGGCAAAGATCATTAAGAAGCTTGCAGAACAGGATGAATCCTGTATTATCGTTGGCCGCTGTGCAGAATATGTATTAAAAGATTATGACAATGTTTTAAGCGTTTTCATCCATGCACCACATGAATATTGTATGGAGCAGGCTGCAAAGAAGCAGAGCATGGGATCCAAGGAACTGGAGCGTTATATCCAGAAGATTGACAAGCATCGTGCCGATTATCACAAGTACTATACCGGTCTGGACTGGACGGATGCCCGGAACTATGATCTGTGCCTCGACAGCTCCAAGCTCGGCTTCGAACGCTGCGTACAGGAGATTATGTCTTATATTAATGTGAGATTTAACTAGACAGCTAATGATCACAACAGGAATCAGGTTTTCAACTTAACATAATGGTAACTATTCAGAGCCATATAATGAATAACAGGAAGATATATGATATCTATAAAAGCACATCTTTATCCCAAAATAAATTTACGGATAAAGATGTGCATTTTATTTTATAGAATTATGTATTTTAGCATTCATTATAATTCTGATTATTTGATTATGTACTTACTGTTCCTTATATTATTTCCTGCCATACGATGTATTTTATTTCATAACACGGAAAACACCAAATACCTTACCTAAGATCTGACAGTCATCCACAATAATTGGATCCATTGTATCATTCTCCGGCTGGAGACGGATATGTCCATCTTCCTTATAGAATGTCTTCACAGTAGCTGAATCGTCAATAAGTGCAACCACCGTATCTCCATTATGAGCGGTATTGCAGGCATTCACAAAGATCTGGTCTCCACTGAAAATTCCGACGTTAATCATGGAATCGCCCTTCACCTTCAAAACAAAAGATTCTCCCTGCGGAACCAGTTCTGCGGGAACCGGAAAATAACTGTCAATATTCTCCTCTGCAAGAATTGGCGTTCCGGCAGCAACCTGTCCGACAACCGGAAGACTGATCATCTCGGTACGAACCATCTGAAAATTATCATCACAAATCTCAATAGCACGCGGTTTCGTAGGGTCACGGCGGATATAGCCATTCTTCTCAAGCGTCTCTAAATGAGAATGTACTGAAGAAGTGGAACGGAGATTCACAGCCTCACAGATCTCACGTACTGCAGGCGGATAGCCGCGCTTTAATATTTCTTCCTTAATATAATCTAAAATTTCCTGTTGCTTGGCACTGATCTTACCGTATCCCATCAAAAACCTCCTTAATAAAACAAACCTGTAGTTAACTTAATTAGTAACTATTCAGTTACCTTAATTAATACTATATCACAGATAGACGCCCAAGGCAAACATATATTCCGAAAAAATGTTCGATTATTTTCTCTTAAAATATTGACATACGAAAATATGTTCTGTATAATTCAAATATAGATGCAGAACGGTTGTTCGTAACAGATGTTCGAACTGAACAAACAAAGAAGAGAAGAGGAATCCGGTATGAACACATTAGACGAAAGAAGAAGCGAGAGAAGAATCCGTGTCAATCACATGAAGAGAAGAAGAGAACTCCGCAAGTATATTCTGACACTTGTTCTGACTTTCGTACTTGTCATTACCTGTTCGATGATGTTCTTTACTGTGAAGACGAAAGCTCAGAATCGTGATGAAGCAGTTTATTATAAATATTATAAGAGTATTACCGTAAGCAGAGGAGACTCTCTCTGGATATACGCTGCTGAATATGCAGATGAAGATCATTATGACAGCTACCAGAACTATATTGATGAAGTTCTTCAGATGAATGGATTATCCAGTGAAAGCATTACCGCCGGCCAACACCTGATTGTTCCTTATTACAGTGCAGAATTTGTTAGTTAGAAGCGGCATTATGAACTTATCATATTCAGATTCAGGAACAATATATGAACAGATCTTATGTGAATTATCAACCTATTCATGTAATTCAGGATTATAATGTTCCCTTAATTGTACTGCATTAGCCGCACGACGCTTTCTGGCATCCTCCTGCGCTGCATAATGCTTCCGGGTAGTATTAACGTCCTTATGCCCAAGGACATCGGCAACAAGATAAATATCGCCGGTTTCCTGATAGAGGGCCGTACCATATGTACTACGCAGCTTATGAGGGGTAATATGTTTCAGGGTGGTTACCCGTGAAGCATATTTTTTTACCAGATTTTCAACTGCCCGGACTGTAATCCGGCGATTCTGTAAAGATAGGAATAGTGCTTCTTCATGTCCCTCACATGGAATAACATGATGACGCTGTTCTAAATAATCCAGTAAAGCATCTTGTACTTCATCTCCAAAATAAACAACCGTTTCGTATCCACCTTTTCGGCGGATTTTAATTCCATTATTTTTAAAATCCACATCATTCAAATCAAGGCCAACACATTCCGATACACGAATCCCTGTTCCCAAAAGAAGGGTCAGTAAAGCCACATCACGAATCCGCGTTTTCTTATGATATACCAGTTCCCGTTTGGTCAGCTTATCGCCATCTTCCACCTGATCCAGCAAAGTTGCAACTTCATCCGCATCCAGACGTATGATTTCCTTTTCATGAAGCTTGGGAAGTGGAACCAAAGCCGCCGGGTTGGTTTTGATCTGTTCCAATATAAAGAAATAATTGTAAAAACTCTTTAGAGCCGATAATTTTCGTTTTTTGCCTCGCTCATCATTGGTAATTTCTTTTCCATTTTTACTGTAAAGAGAAAGATATTCCATATACTCTTCGATATCTTCCTTGGTAATATTATCAAGAAAAGCCAATGGGAAATCCGTAATTTCCATTTTTTTGCAATAGGAATTATTCTCATGCATAAACTCAAAGAATACCCTTAAATCGTAAGCATATGCAAGACGGGTCCGGGAAGAAGTATAATCCTGGATTCCCCGGAAAAACTGCTTACAAAAAGGAGGAAGAGTTGTAAGTACCTCTCGCATTTTCAGAGTATTTATATTATTTTGTTCGTCATGATAATTCTTGTTTTTTTCCATAAGGCACCATTTTTGATCATTCATCTATGAGATAGTCATCAAATCCATTTAAAATAGCAGTAAACATCCGGTCCTTCACTCCCGGATTTTCACGATTAAGGCTGCGTAAAAGGTTCTTGATATATTCCCGGCGGGTATAGCCATCAGCAGGACAGGGACTTTTAACAACTGGAATCCGGTTCTTATTGACATAGCCAATAACATCTGCTTCATTCATATAAATCAAAGGACGAATGACCGTCAGATTCATCCGATCCAGATAGGTTACCGGTGAAAAGGTATGAAATCTTCCCTCATAAATTAAGGACATCAACATCGTTTCTACAACATCATCCTTATGATGGGCATATGCCACTTTATTACAGCCAAGCTCCTTAATTGCCTGATTTAATGCACCTTTCCTCATTTTGGCACAAAGAGAACAGGGATTAGACTCTTTCCGTTTCTCAAAAACAATGGACGCGATCTCCGTGGAAACAACTGTATAAGGAATGTCCATGTGTTCACACAGTTCTTTAATTTTGCTCAGATCCAGATTATCAAAGCCCAGGTCCACCGTAACTGCGTGAATTTGGAATGGATGCGGATAAAACCGCATCAGTGCATGTAGTCCGTTTAATAAAGTAAGACTGTCTTTCCCTCCGGAAATACCAACAGCAATCGTATCCCCTTCTTCAATCATATGATAATCGTCCACAGCCTTACGGATCGGACTTAAAATTTGCTGTAATGTCATAAGTGATTCCTTTATTTTATCTGTTGTAACATTCGTCATATTCTTGTTAAGAATACTGTAAATGGGATTTGTGATATATCATGTTCTTGCACAGCCAGACAACAAATGTTCGGCTGCGTAAAAACTGTAACATATATTTTACCATAAAATAGCTGCAAACCATAGTATATTTATTGTAAAAATGCTATACTAATAATATTGGTAACTATTCCGTACAGACCGAGGCGTTTTTAAATGGATTTTGCATCATAATCGTAAAGGTACTGAATAATTACAATTATTGATAAGAATATTATCAGGCAGGAGAGAGAATACATATGAAGATTAAGTTTAACAGAAAGATGATTATGACCGGAATTATTGCATTTCTTGTGATTGCAGCTTCTATCTGTTTTTATTATCTGATATTCCGCAGTGAAGCATTTTCGGCGAAGATCAACACTTTTATTTCTATATTAAGTCCGGTCATTTATGGAATTATCATTGCATATCTGTTAACGCCAATTGTAAATTTTATTGAGCGCAGAATGCTCAAACCATTATTTACAAAGAAAAATCCGGAAATGACGATTAAAAAGAAGAAATGTATGCGTGTAATTTCCGTTATTCTTTCTCTGCTTCTGATCAGTTTACTGCTTTATGCATTTATCAGTGTCATTGTCCCGGAAGTAAGCCGCAGTATTATTGCCATTTCCTACCAGTTTCCATATTATATCCGGAATCTTACTCAGTTCTCCAATAAACTGTTACAGGATAATCCGACATTGAATGATTTATTTATTCAGTTTGTAGATGATTACTCCGGAGAATTTTCCAATTTTTTGAACAAAACCATTATTCCCCAGACACAGGAAATCCTGAAACATATTTCCCTGAGTCTACTAAGCTTTTTAAAGACGCTTTGGAATGTGGTTATTGGTGCAATCATATCTGTTTATGTACTGTTTAATAAAGAATTGTTTGCCGGACAGGCAAAGAAGATTGCATATGCCTTATTAAATACTGATCATGCCAATACTTTCATTAAAGATATTCGCTTTACCAGCCAGACCTTTATCGGATTCTTAAGTGGAAAAATAGTCGATTCCATAATTATCGGGATTTTATGTTTCGTTGGATTATCCATTTTAAAGATGCCATATGCCATTCTGGTAAGCGTGATCGTAGGTGTAACAAATATTATACCTTTCTTCGGCCCTTACCTTGGAGCAATTCCCAGTGCATTACTGATTTTACTGGTAAATCCGCTGAAATGCCTGTATTTCATTATTTTCATTCTTGTTCTTCAGCAGCTTGACGGTAATGTCATCGGCCCTAAGATTTTAGGCCAGTCAACAGGTTTATCCGGCTTCTGGGTTATTTTCTCCATTACTATCTTTGGTGGATTGTGGGGAGTAGCAGGTATGATCGTGGGCGTTCCTTTATGGGCTGTAATTTATGCACTTGTAAAACGCACCATT
>ULIZ01080689.1_pt1 | contig 13838 bp, 19 predicted proteins | sample 1950601 | NCBI WGS metagenome assembly ULIZ01 (sample SAMEA4835456, study PRJEB28245) | human gut metagenome | biome: gut microbiome; material: fecal sample | place: Denmark | collected 2008 | reverse complement strand
AATATCTGTATATTCATATCAGTATTCCTTCGCTATTTCTTCATCTATTCCATACATAGACTTAAATTTTTCGAGATCTGCCGGACTTTTAATCAGCATTACCTCTTCTATCTTACCTGTATGTATATCCTTAAATCCTGCAACCTGCTCACCATTACAAATGCTTGCTTTGATTACCGGCTTCTTGTTTTCCTTATCATAAGACTGTACTACACATTTCTTCTTAAACAGCCCCATTTTGCTCACCTTCCTTCGCCTGTGCCAACAGCACAAGCTTCTCAAATGACTGTGCAAAACGCTTATCATCTTCACTTGTCCGCTTCTTTGGACCTTTTATATGATTCTTAGAAGAACCTCGTCTTGCTTTCTTATTAAGGTGTCTTTCCATAAGCATCTGGTCAATATTCTCATCCGTGTACCACTTGCCTGACTGATGGATAGCAAATGCCCCCTTACCAAGTGCCATAGCTGCCACGCCATAGTCCTGAGATACCACAATATCTCCCTTATGGCAAATACTGATCAGCTTATAATCAACCGTATCTGCTCCGGCTCCAACCACAATTACTTCACTATAATCTGAATATAATACATGGTTCGTGTCATACAGCAATGTGGCTGGAGTATTATATTTTTCCGCAATCGCTTCTACAATGCCTACTACCGGACATGCATCTGCATCTACAAATATCTGCATATCTTTCTCAAATCCATTCATCTTTAATTGTGATATATCGGAGTCCTTACCTCGATGAGATTTCCACTTGGATCATAAAATCTCACAAGTTTCTGTCCACTTTCAAGTTCAGTCAGTTCGGTAACATAATTCAAACAGAAATCATAGGATTCAAGTTTCTTGATGAAACCTTCTATATCATTTTCCTCAAAATACAGCTCAGTCATATTATTATGAGGTGTTGTAAATACTTGGGTACTGTCATACCATACATTAACATCCTGTAATACAAGTCCCTCGGACATTATTACATTACCTTCCTGCTTCAAAATGACCTGTAGTCCGAATAAATCCTTATAGAATCTTACAGATTCCTCTATATTATCTACAATAATCAAAATGTTCTTTAATCTCATACTTATCCATTTCTTTCTGTATCCATACCCTTTTCATTTATGTAATCTATATCTTTTTGCTTCAAATGAAAACTCATAAACTTAGATTCTTCAAGATGTTCAAAGAGCTGTTTATACCACTCATCCTTAGTCATTAAAAGTTACATCCATCATTTACAATCCTTCCAGACTGCATCTTATGCCACTTTCTGATACACTCCCGACAACAGGTTGCGGTAGCATGTTGTGCTATAAATACCGGATGGTCTACGCTCCGCTTCGGTCGGTGCAAAGCCGATGTCCACTGGACATCGTGCACCCTTTGGTTGGTGTTTGCTTGCCATCATTCGGAATAAATGCTGGTGCTTCACGCTTTGCTATAAAATCCTGTGCGTGTTGCGGCTTTTCATCTGTCTCCTGACCTAGTGTATCTTCAACCGGACAGCCGCAATTCGGACACTCTGTCATTCCCTCTTCAAGTTCAGCACCGCATTCTGTGCAATGTTTCTTCTCTTCCGGTATCAATATTGCACCGCAATGCACACACTTCTTTGCTTTTTCCGATACCTGTTCTCCACAATGTGGACATACAATCATTGCCATAAAATTGTTCTCCTTTCTTACACGCCTGCTACCTGCAGGTGGTACTGTTTAATGATTCTTTTTGCTACCATTGCATTTAAATCTTTATTAACCGCAACAGTATACACACCATTTGAATACATAAAATGTGAACCTTTGCATCTTTGATATTCATATCCGTTATTACGAAGTATCTTTTTCATTTCTCTTACATCTACCATAAATATTACCTACCTTTTCCCCGCCTTCTCATGATATTCTGCAATATCCTCTGCCCAGGCATCATCAAGTTCAACACTGCAGTTTCTGCTTTTTGTAATGCCTCTCACTGCTCTGCCAACGGCCTCGTAGTTGAGTGCTATTCCATCATGGTCATTCTCGTATGTGACAGCCCTGTTTCTTGCAATTCCCATTTTCTCTGCTTCTTTACCGGCATCGATATTAGCTCCAAGGAATAAGAATTCCCAGCCACATTCTTTCTTTGCTTCAATCATTCGCTTAATGTTATTGTAATTAAACTCTGTACTGGAATTTTCTAATCCATCTGTAGTGATTACAAACAATACTTTTCCGGCACGATGTTCCTCCGGCAAATGTTTCTGCACATTGTCAATTTTGTTAATTGCATGTCCTACCACATCAAGAAGTGCCGTACATCCCCGGACATAATATTCTTTATCCGTCAACGGCTGAACTGCATCAATTGGGAAACGATCATGAATGATTTCCACTTCATCATCAAAGAGAATTGTAGTCACATTGACTTTTTCTTTTTCTTTTTTCTGCCTCTCTATCATCCCGTTAAATCCACCGATTGTGTCGCTCTCCAGTCCTCCCATTGAGCCACTTCTGTCCAAAATAAATACAAGTTCTGTTAATTCTTTATTCATATAATTTCCTCCTTCAGTTCTTGTAATCACATTATATCTACGGAACTAACAGAGCTGGTCGCATGATAGGCGACAATTTATTGCTTACTCAAAAATTGGCTGTCCGTAAGCATCTAATATCTCATTTATTTCAAACATATCGTATATCTTATTTTGCAAGAAATATGCTACGATAATATCCGTCTTTGAACTTCTTGAAAGGGCAAAGCCGGCAGAATTCAGAAGATCCTTCGCTTCATCAATGGATAATTCTAATGCTATTGCAAATGCCAATACCGTTTTCTTATTCGGACTATAATTCACGTCTTTTCTTATCTTAGAGAAATGGCGCCGATCCACATAAGCTTTATTATATGCTTCAGAATCCGTCATCCCTCTTTCATCTATAAGGCGCAGCAATCGCTGGGAAAATGTTTCATCCATCTGTCCCATAAGGCTTTCTATATTACGATTGACAGGCAGTGTCAAAGATATGGTATCCGTTGCCTTCGTTTTCTGTATACTTTCAACGGCATACGATTCTACTGCATCTTCTTCATGCCTATCAATGTAATACTTATCTATGTATTTTCCTACGGATTCATATAACTTCTGATTTCGCATTCTTTCTCCTACCAATCTTCGTCAAGATCATCCATTGCATCATCTACGCCGTCAGCATAATCGCTGTCTTTATAATACCGGTCATAATCATAATCGTCATCCATGTATATATCGTCATAACCATCATCGTATGAATTGTATGGATTGTTTTTCTTTGAACTGCTTGTTCCGGTTGTATTTTTATTTGTGTTGCTTGTTCCGGTTGTATTTTTATTTGTACTACTTGTTCCGGTTGTATTTTTCTTCGTACTGCTGTTATAGGACGATCCACTTCCGGTTGTTGACTTAGTACTGTAACTGTTTGAATACCGGCTGTGGCTGTAACTTGCTGTATCACTTTCTTTCTTATTACCAATCGAACCGATAATATATAACACAGCAATAAATATAAGAATTGAAACCAATACTTCTGCAAAAGAACTTTTTTCTTTCATACTTAACACCTGCTTTCATTGAAATATCAATAACTCTGTTTTCTTTGTGACCTAGTCAAAGTCATAATCATCCGGATCCAGTCCTGCATCCTCCAGTGCTTCTCTTCTTTCGTCCGCGTCCATACATTCAAGTTCTGTCTCATTTAATCCTGCCAGTAATAAATCATCTTCTAGTTCAGTCTCATCACTTGTGCATGTGTCTTCATGTCCGAAAACTAAATCATCCATAACTGAATACTCGTATGCATTAAGCTTTCCGTCTTCATCAAAATCAAAATCTGAATCATATAATCTTCCATCTGTTCCTAACATAATATTGTCCTCCTATTTGACATTTTTTTAATTTTCCCATATTAAAACAGGAATCAGTAAGAGTATTTCTCTTATCTGATTCCTATTATAGCTTAACCGGCTGTCCAATAAACACACCTCGCATATCGAATCTATGTTCTTATTTTCTGTATTGTTCAACTAATCTGTCAATTTCTTCCTTCATCATCGAAACAACATAATCCGGGCCTGTAAGTGTAACGCCTTTGCCAAGGCTCATAAGCCATGCAAAAAACTGTCTGCTGACTGCCACTTCTACATTTATGGCAAATTTTTTATCATCCAGTTTAATCATGGATACATCTTTGCCAAAGCGGTCAATTATCATCCCGGCACAGGAATTATCACATTCTATCCTGACTCTCTCCGGTTTTCCGTCATACATTCCAAACATTCTTCTAAGGTATGCTGCCATATCAAGTGACTTAAATACCTGTCTGCCTTCCCTGCCTTTGCCGTTTGGATTAATGTGAAGCATTTTGTCTACACGGAAATGCTTGATTTTATCTGATGTTCCGTCATAAGCTATTAAGTAATAATTATCGTCATTACATGATAATGACCATGGACTTACCTCGTATAATGCGCCATCATGACGAAGTTCCATCTCCTTGTTAACATTCCACTGGAAATATTGAAATGTTATTCTTGAATTTTCCGCAATGGCTGTATGAATTCTGTCGACATTATAATAAATACTTTCATTCATTGTTTTTACACGCCCTGCTACAAATACCTGTCTGTCTAACTGGGATGCCTCGTATTTACTGGCAAAGCCCTCTATCTTTTTTATAAGCTCGTTAGATTTCTTGGCTGTAATGAATTTTGCGGATTGAATGGAATCTACAAGCAGTTTTAATTCTGCCAGTTCAAATTGTCTGTTGCCTACATGATAAGAAAATGTTCTGTCCTGCTGTTCTCCTATTATATCAAGTCCGTATACCCTGAGATTTTCTATATCATTGTACAGGCTTTTACGCTCCGCACTTATATTGTATGCATCCAGAGAATCAATAATCTCCGACATGGTAATGCTGTGCGTCTCATCAGTTTTCTCCAACAGGATTTTCATAAGATATATAAGTTTTAATTTCTGGTTTGATGACTTAGCCATATTACGCCTCCCTGATAAACTCATAAATTAATAAAAGTTTCTTATATGATACCATAAATATTCACATAAGAGAAGAAAAGCATAAAAAAACACGCCGGTCCACATTTATGTAACCAACGTGCTCTGTTCATAGCTTAAGCTTCAGCTTTTTCAATCTGAACGATTGCTGATTTCTGCATTGGAATTCTGCAATTCTTATTGCTACCGAATTCAACGATAACTGTATCGTCTGTTATATCAATAACAACTCCGTAGAAACCGCTTGTAGTAAGAACGCTGTCGCCCTTTTCCATTGAATTAATCATTTCCTGCTGTTTCTTCTGCTGTTTCTTCTGTGGTCTGATTGCTGCGAAATACATAATAGCCGCAAAAATTGCAATATAACCTACTAAAAGTAAAATGCTGCCCGCTCCGTTTGAACTTAATAAAATCATGATGTCTGTCCTCCTTGTAGACTTTCTAAAGTCTCTTTCTTGAATTCACTATATCTGCCTTCATCTATAGCTTCTCTGATTTGCTCCATAAGATGATTATAAAAATACAGATTATGAAGCACGCAAAGTCTCATTCCTAACATTTCCTTTGCTTTAAGAAGGTGTCTTATATATGCTCTGCTGTAACTTCTGCATGCAGGACATCCGCAGCCTTCTTCTATTGGTCTGGCGTCTTTCTCATATTGTGCGTTAAAAAGATTGAGCTTTCCAAACCTTGTATATACATGACCATGTCTTCCGTTTCTTGAAGGATATACACAGTCAAAGAAATCGACACCTCTGTCCACTGCTTCAAGTATATTCGCAGGAGTACCAACGCCCATAAGATATACCGGCTTGTCTGCCGGAAGATTAGGAACTACGGAATCAATAATTCTGTACATTTCTTCATGGGTCTCTCCAACAGCCAGTCCGCCTATTGCATAGCCGTCAAGATTAAGTCCGGCTATTGCCTTGGCATGATTGATTCTGATGTCGTCATAAGTTCCGCCCTGGTTGATACCAAATAAAAGCTGTTCCTTATTGACTGTATCAGGCAATGAATTAAGTCGCGCCATTTCATTCTTACATCTTACAAGCCACCTTGTAGTTCTGTCAACTGATTTTTGAACATAATCCCTTGGAGAAGGATTTTCTATACATTCATCAAATGCCATTGCAATTGTGGAACCGAGGTTTGACTGTATCTGCATACTTTCCTCAGGCCCCATAAAAATCTTATGTCCGTCAATATGTGAATTAAAGGAAACGCCCTCTTCCTTAATCTTACGGAGCTTGGCAAGTGAAAAAACCTGAAATCCGCCCGAATCTGTTAAAACGGGTCTGTCCCAGTTCATAAATTCACGGATACCGCCCATTTCCTTAATGAGCTTGTCTCCTGTACGGACGTGCAGATGATAGGTATTGGAAAGTTCAACCTGACAGCCTATCTCACGCAGATCGTCCGTCGAAACAGCACCTTTGATGGCGGCAACGGTACCGACATTCATAAATACAGGAGTCTGTATCGTGCCATGGACTGTTTTCATCTCGGCTCTCTTGGCTTTTCCGTCTGTTTTTAATACTTTATATTCCATTATTTGTCATACACTTTCTTTAAATAATCCATTCTGGATGTCATATTAGCCATAAGCAGGTCCAGTATGGTACATGCTGTCATTGTTTCAACCACAACAACTGCTCTCGGTACGATAACGGGGTCATGTCTGCCCTTTATACATACCTGCATCTCATCACCGTTACGGCTTACGGTACTTTGTAATGATGATATGGAAGGCGTAGGCTTGATGGCAGTCCTGAAAATTATATCACTGCCGTCACTTATTCCGCCAAGCACTCCTCCCGAATGATTGGTTCTCTTTGCTATATGACCGTTATCGTTATAAAATTCATCATTATTTTCGCTGCCCGTTGTCTCGGCAACCATAAAACCGTCACCTATTTCAATGCCTTTAGTCGCTCCGATTGACATTACAGCCTTTGAAAGCTGTGCGTCAAGCTTATCAAATACAGGCTCACCGATACCAGCCGGCATACCTTTTACGACGCATTCTATAATTCCTCCAAGAGAATCAAGATTCTCAATGGTTTCTTTTGCCTTATTCTCGATGGAAACCGCAGCTTCTTTATCAGGAACCGAAAAAGGATTTCTGTCCCGTTCTTCAATATCAAATCTTGAATAATCAATTCCAATTCCGCCGATGCACTGGGTATAGGCAGTAATTTCTATACCGAGTTCTTTAAGAATCTTTGCGGCAACTGCACCCGCGGCTACCCTTGCAATCGTCTCACGACCGGATGAACGTCCGCCGCCTCTGTAATCCCTGAAGCCATACTTGCTGTCAAAAGTATAGTCAGCATGCCCCGGTCTGTAAAACATCTCTATATCGGAATAATCTGTTGATCTCTGATCCTCATTAAGAACCATGATTGAGATAGGTGTTCCCGTCGTCCTGCCTTCAAAAACGCCGGACATTATCTTAGCCGTATCACTTTCCTTACGCTTAGTAACGTACTGCGATACTCCCGGTTTTCTGCGGTCAAGGTATTTCTGGATATCTTCCTCTGAAAGGCTTAATCCTGCAGGACATCCGTCAATTACCACACCTAATCCCTTACCATGAGATTCTCCCCATGTAGTTATTCTAAACTGATTTCCAAAAGATGACCCAGCCATCTATGTATACCTCCGGATTCTAGTCGATTTTAGTACCACATTCTGAACAGAATACTGCATCATTTTCAAGTTCACATCCACAGTTAGGACATGTCTTAACCTGTGATACGGGTTCTGCTGCCGCAGCTGTCTCTGTCTGTGGAATGGCAGCTCCGCAGCTTCCGCAGAACTTCTGACCCGGATTAATAAGTCCACCGCAATTACTGCATCTCATTCCGTCTGTTGAATATGTATGTGGAAGTCTTGTTCCGCATCCGGAACAGAAAGACGATTTAACCCCGTTTTCAAGTCCGCAGTTAGTACATACTACAATACCGTTTATAAATTTGATTCTAAGATCAATCTGCTTCATTTCCTCATTTATTTTGTTAATCTGGTTAACACTGTCAGCAAATTCACCCTCCGGAGAATCTTTATATTTTTCAAAATAAAGGCGTCCTATTGTGTTATATATTCCGCTTTTTCCTGCTTCAAGCTCTTTATATTTTTTCTGACATGCTTCTATTTCATTATTGCTCATCGTACTACACTCCTTAGGTAAAAATATTTGTTATAAGTATACTCAAATTTTAATAAGCGGTCAACTCATAATTCCGCCAATTGCCCCTCCGAGTATACATATTACTAAGGAAATTATATTTTTACCCAGTTCATTTTCAAAGCCTTTATTTATTATTGCGGAAATCAGGACTAACATAGCAAAATATGCCACTCCTATTATAATCCCGTTAAGAAGCCTCCTGTTTTTCCTCATTTTACCGAAAATAAAACCTGACACAATATTAGAAACGCCGTAAATAAGAATAACAAAGAGCCTTACCTGATTGTCTTTAAGTCCTATTTTCTGCATAAGAAGTGCTGCTAAAAGAAGCAGAACCCCTGTAACTATGTATGCAATAATTAATGACTTAAAAATTGAAAACACCGCTTTTTTCATTATTTTCCCCCGTATAATACACTTTATATAAGACATTTATATGCTTTTTTTATAAAAATATGAACAAAGGACGGGATACGCTTTCTACGATTCCCGTCCTTAACACCATATGCCTCAATATTACGGCAGTATTTTTATCTTTTATCAACTATTTCGTTTTGGTTTTTATATATGCTCTTCGCCGGAACGTATCCTCTTACACTTGAAAGCGGATATATATTGGTTCCCGCGCCGATAATGCTTCCCGGATTAAGAATAGAGCCACATCCTACCTCAACATTATTGCCGAGAATTGCGCCCATTTTCTTAAGACCTGTTTTGATAATGGTATCGCCATCTTTTATCTCAACCAGTGTCTTATCGGATTTGACATTGGAAGTTATGGAACCTGCTCCCATATGTGACCTGTAGCCAAGGATTGAATCACCCACATAGTTATAATGAGGTACCTGTACTTTGTTAAAAAGAACAACGTTCTTAAGTTCTGTTGAGTTGCCTACAACTGCTCCTTCACCTACAATGGCATTGCCTCTTATGAATGCACAATGTCTTATCTCTGCATTTTTGCCTATGATACAAGGTCCGGTAATGCTTGCCGTTAGTGCAACTTTGGCACTCTTTGCAATCCAGATATTATCATTCACAAGCTCATATTCATCAAAAGAAAGCGTTCCGCCAAGTTCCAGTATATATTCTCCTATTTCAGGAAGCACCTCCCAGGGATATGTATGTCTCATAAAAAGCGGCGCCGCTATTGTTTCAGTTAAATCAAATAACTGTGCTATTTTTAATTCTTCCATTTGTCTTTCCTTCTGTTATAAATTATTCAACCGTTACCGATTTTGCAAGATTTCTTGGCTTATCTACATCATTACCCTTAAGAACTGCAGTATAATATGCGATAAGCTGTAAAGGTACTGCCGCAAGAACAGGCATTACAAGCTCCGATACTTCAGGAATTCTTATGATAATATCTGCCGTCTTTTCATCAACTTTGGCATTTTCACCACACATAAGAACGACCTTGGCTCCCCTTGCCTTACATTCCTGTATATTGCTTACAGTTTTTTCATACAGACTTGACTGTGTAGCAATTGCCACAACAGGTGTCTGGTCTGAAATAAGGGCAATTGGTCCGTGTTTTAACTCGCCTGCCGCATAAGCCTCCGAATGAATGTAAGAAATTTCTTTCAGCTTTAAAGCACCCTCCATGCTAAGTGCATAGTCAAGTCCTCGTCCGATGTATAAAAGACTGTCTGCATTCATTATTTTTGAGGCTGCATACTGACATTCATCCTTGGCTGCAAGGAATTTTTCCATAACATCAGGTATTGCAACAAGCTCTTTTATATAATTCATATAGGTTTCTTTATCAATAATTTTCTTGGCATAAGCTAATTTATATGCAAAAAGATACATCATTGATACCTGTACCGTGAATGCTTTGGTGGATGCAACGGAAATTTCAGGTCCGGCATGGGTATACATTACAAGGTCTGCTTCCCTTGCGATTGAAGAACCTTTTACATTAACAAGTGCAAGTGTTGTTGCGCCTTTTGCCTTGGCAATGTTCATTGCTTCCCTTGTATCCGCTGTTTCTCCTGACTGTGATATCAGTATGACAAGATCTTTTTTACCGATTATAGGATCCCTATATCTGAATTCTGATGCCATATCAACGGTTACTCTTGTTCTTGCCACTTTTTCAATTATATATTTTCCCACCATTCCGGCATACATTGCGGTACCGCAGGCAACAACAAAGATATTGTCATATCCCGCAAGTACCTCATCAGTAAGACCACATTCGGAAAAATCTACCATTCCTTCGTTAATACGCGGTGTGATTGTTGTCTTAATGGCTGTTGGCTGCTCATGTATTTCTTTAAGCATAAAATGCTCATATCCGCCTTTCTGTGCAGCATCTGCATCCCAGTCAGCCACCTGTATTTCCTTCTTTACAGGTTCTTTATGCACATCACATATCGTAACACCGTCCTTGGTAATAGTTGCTATTTCATTCTGTTCAAGAAGATAATATTTCTTCGTAAATTCAAGTATGGCAGTCATATCCGATGCTATAAAATTCTCTTCGTCAGAAAGCCCGATTATAAGCGGACTGTCTTTGCGTACCGCAAATATCCTGTCAGGGAAATCCCTGAACATAATTCCCAGTGCGTATGAGCCTTCAATCTCTGCAAGTACTTTGATAATTGTATCTACAGGATTGCCATCATAGTAATAATCAAGAAGCTTCGCTACTGCCTCGGTATCGGTTTCACTTTCAAAACCATATCCCTGTTCAATAAGAAATTCTTTTATCTTCATATAATTCTCAATTATTCCGTTATGTACAATTGATACCCTTTTGTTACCATGTGGATGGGAATTAATATCGGATGGTTCTCCATGGGTTGCCCATCTTGTATGTCCTATCCCGCAGGTTCCTGAAGGCTTACCTTCTTCTTTAATTTTATTGATAAGGTTCTCAAGTTTGCCCTGACACTTTTCTACTTTAATTTTATTATTCTCAAATACGGCAATTCCCGCAGAATCATAGCCTCTGTATTCGAGCTTTGATAATGCACCGATTAATATATCCGTACATTGTTTTTTTCCAACGTAACCAACTATTCCACACATTGTATAGGCCTCCTATTTTTTATAATATTCTGTAGTCCGGTTAAAATACTGTCTTAAAGAATATTCATTATTAAGCGTTTTAACCATCATTGTATTCTTAGAAATAAAAGCTTCCAGTTTTAACAGATATTCATCTGTACTTATATTACCTTCTGCCACTCCTGTCAACCCTTTTTCCCAGCTTGCGGTAAGTCTTGGATCTAAGAGTCTCTTAATTGAATTATCTACCACATCGTATACAATTTCTCCCAGTTGTGACGGAGTAATTATCTGCGTCTTATTATTAAGGTTAATGTATTTTTTGTCCACAAGTTTTTTGAGAATCTCAGCTCTTGTTGCACTGGTTCCGATACCGCTTCCTTTAATCTGGGCACGGAGTTCTTCATCTTCTATTAACTGTCCTGCATTTTCCATTGCCAGAATCATCGAACCGGAATTATATCTCTTTGGCGGTGATGTCTCTCCTTCTTTTACATTAAAGCCGCTGACATCAAGAATACTGCCTTTTTTCAGGCCTTTGAGTTTATCAAGAAAGGCTTCGTCATACTTTTCTTCCTCTGTTTCTTCGCCATCTGCCTTGGATTTTCTGAAGCTGTTTACAACTTTCAGATAACCTTCTTTTTCAAGAACTTTAAATGAGGCAAAAAAACTTTCCGTATCGCATCTTAATGATATTGATATCTTTTTATATACAGCCGCAGGATAAAATATGCTTAAAAATCTTCTGACTATGGCATAATATACGGCTTTTGTCGTGGCTGAAAGATTTTTGAGATTATTAAAGCCCTGTCCTGTTGGAACAATGGCATAATGGTCTGTTATCTGCTTATCGTTGACATACCTTGTCTTTGCGATTCCCTCGTATGACTTTGCTGAAAGGATTTCTTCCACAAATTCTTTGTACTCAGGTATATTCCTAAGACCTGTTATATTTTTGTCAATCACCTTCGCAACCGCCGTTGAAAGCACTCTGGCATCGGTTCTGGGATATGTTACAAGTTTTTTTTCGTATAACTCCTGTGTGTGCTTAAGTGTCTCATCCGGGCTCAGTTTAAAAAACTTTGAGCAGTCATTCTGTAATTCCGCAAGGTTATATAGAAGCGGTGGCTGTTTATTTTCGGTTTTACGTTCAATGGATATCACTTCCATTGTAACCGGCTTGTTTTCCGATAATATATTTATAAGTTCTTCTGCGTCTTTTTTTTCTTTAAAGCCGTTTTCTTTATAGAGTTTCGGTGATTCAAAATATTTTGAACCCTCCACCGCTTTCCACTCAGCATCGAAATTTTTGTCTTCTGACAGTGGAAGTGTGGCAACCACCCTGTAAAACGGTGTTTTCACAAAATTCCTTATCTCTCTTTCCCTTCTTACCACCATTCCAAGCACACAGGTCATCACACGGCCTACCGCAATAACGGTTCTGTTATTCTGCCTGAAAAATGAAGATATTGACTGACCGTATTTAAGTGTCAGTACTCTTGAAAAATTAATTCCCATCAGGTAATCTTCCTTGGCTCTAAGATAAGCAGCTTCTGACAGGTTATCATATTCCGACAAATCCTTTGCATCTCTTACGCCTCTTTTTATCTCTTCCTCTGTCTGGGAATCAATCCACACACGAAGTCTTTTTTTGCCGTGAACTCCTGCCATCTGTTCAACGAGGCGGTATATGTATTCTCCTTCACGTCCCGAGTCGGTGCAGACATATATCTTATCCACGTCTTCCCTGTTTAAAAGACCTGCCACTATATTAAACTGTTTTGCAACTGCAGGGATAATTTCGTATTTCCATTCCGTCGGTATAAAAGGAATGGTATCCATGCTCCACCTTTTTAGGGAGGCATCATATTCGGCAGGATAACTCATTGTTACAAGATGTCCCACGCACCATGTAAATACCGCATCATCCGATTCAGAATAACCGTCCCTGCGCTGTGGATTCTCTCCGAGGGCTTTCATAAATTCCTGTGCCACACTCGGTTTTTCTGCAATATATAAACTTTTCATATTGTCACCTATAATTCTTCGATTCCGATTGTCGCTATATTATCAGCTTTCAAATCATCGGAAAATCCGTTAATTGAAAACAGGTAATAGAACCTGCCGTTAATTCCTGCAAGCTGCACGTTCTCACGAAGCCTGTCAAAATCTTCCATACATACTTTTCTGTCATCCACATATACCTGACCTATAATGCCATTGCCGTCTTTGTCCTCAAATATAAGGTGGATGTCACCGTTTTTGCCATACCAGCTTCCCTTTCTGACAGCTTCAAAAGGCAATTTATGCATATCACCCAGAATTTCAAGCATTTCTCCCGCTATTCTGATAAATGCATTTTTTACGAATTCTTCAAGCCGGTCTTCAATGTGACTGTCATAAAATTCATAAGGCTCTGTTACATCTATTCTGCTCCAGTCCTGATAGATATATCTGTACCAGAATTCAATAAAGCTGTCCTGTATTCTGTACAGCCCTTTTCTTGTATTTTCATTGCCAAATACATCATAGGAAAATATTTTTTCAACAATTTCCCTTGCAATCAGGTTCTTAAGGTACACACC
>ULIZ01042241.1_pt1 | contig 13864 bp, 7 predicted proteins | sample 1950601 | NCBI WGS metagenome assembly ULIZ01 (sample SAMEA4835456, study PRJEB28245) | human gut metagenome | biome: gut microbiome; material: fecal sample | place: Denmark | collected 2008 | reverse complement strand
TACTATGTGGCTTACAACATCTCTGACCCTGACGGAAAGAAGGCTTATGGTTACATCTTCGACTTCTCTCTCGCTGAGAAGACTGCAGAGGTTCAGCCGGTGGCAACAACTCCTGTTACAGACCTCGCCGCTACAGAGGCTGGTGATCTCAAGACTATCAAACTGAAGTGGAAGAACCCGACCAAGGACGTTGACGGCAACGATCTCGCTGCTGACGCAGAGCTTTCAGTCAAGGTATTCGAGGGCGAGACTCTCCTTACTACTGTTGCAGGCGCTCCTGGCGCAGAGGGCAGCTATTCTTACGAGCCAGAGACCTACGCTGGTCTCCACGAGTATAAGGTTGTCGTAGTTTACAACGAGCTTGAGTCTGAGGCTGCTACAACTACTCTTACAGTGGTAGTTAACGGTATCAACGGTGCTATCGTTATCCCAGCCGGTGCTGAGGTTTCTGTACGCACACTTGGTGGAGCATTGGTTGGCAACAACTTCTCTACTCTCGCCAAGGGTACATACCTCGTTACAGTGAAGACTGTTGACGGTAAGGTGAAGACAATGAAGGTTACAAAGTAATGAAGGCAATGAAGGTTACAAAGTAATCTGAATTCCCATAACAAATGATTGCCGCCCGGCATCCCCTTTCGGTGGATGTCGGGCGGTTTTACAAATTCTGATGTTTATTATAAGCTGTCTTTTGGAGCATGTTCTGCCTTCGTGGTGTCGTGCTTTATCTCCTCGGCTTTCATTTTCTCACGCTTAATTTCCGTTGAGTCTGGTTGGGGGAAGAGTTCCGGATGAGCTTCGCGCCAGTTCACCTCCTTGTCTCTCTTTCCCGGCAATACTATCACCGGCATGCCTTTAGTGACAAACTTCACCAGTTCGAGGATATTCTCATTCTTTATTCTCACGCATCCGTGGCTGCGTCTGCCGCCCACCGACCATGGAGCATCGGTGCCGTGGATGCCCGTGGAGTTGAATCCCGGAGTCACGATGCGGAAGAAGCGCGGACCATATTGTCCCGGGTTCTCGCTGCGCACGCCATTCTCGTCGGTATAGTGCCAGTTCTCGCTGTTCTGCACCTTGCCCGCCCTGAAGAAACCCTCCGGCGTGCGGCAGTCGCCCCTGCTCCTCTTGTTGCCGAATCCCTTTCCGCAGGCACAGGTGTACGACTTGCGCAGCACACCGTAGCGGTCGAACAGCTTCACCTTCATGTCGCCCTTGTCCACGATGATGAAATATTCGTATTCACTGTTGAGCAGACGGTTGCAGTAGTCCAGACTGTCGTGTGCCATCTTGTGCATGATGCCGGCGGCATAGCGGTCTTTGTCCGGCGACTCGTTCATATATTCTATCGCCTCCTCGGCAGTGCTGAACTTATGCTTTATCTTTATCGGTTCTTCCTCAATCTCCTCAATCTCGTTGGCAGATGCCAGCGGACCGTCATCCTGGGCCATCTCGTTGCCTTTGTTCGACGGCGAGCAAGCCTGCATTATCAGAGTCAGTATCGTGAGGAATATGGATAGGCGTATCGCTTTCATGTTTGTTTGATAAGATGTCATGTCTGTTTAATGTTTATTTGTTTGGTCTTTCTTTTTATAAGTTACTGTCATATTTCTTTTCTTTTTGCCATCCCATAGACAGAAATCTCGGTTCCCATCTTTAAGTGGTTGGTGAAGGCAAGCCCTTCTTTCGACTGCAAAGATAATAAAAAAAGCTGACATTCTTTTCGTTTTCCTTTTCAAAGCGCATTTCCGTTATGTCGGAAAAGCCCTGATTTGCGGCATTTTACCGAATAATCCACCAAGTTTGTGCATTTTTCCCCGTGCTTAGCAACCTTAACCGCTAATTTTGCAGTCACTATTACTAACCAAATCAAAATCATACAACGAAGATGAAATTGAGATTCATTGCAGCAGCCGCTGTGGCTGCATGCACTGCATTATGTGTGCAGGCGAGAAAGGTGCATACCATAGGCGACAGCACTATGGCGACCTATGACCCGAACACCACCGTGACGAGAGGCTGGGGACAGATGTTCCAGCAGTTCTTCAAGGGTGATGTCACCGTGAACAACCGTGCCAAGAATGGTGCCAGCAGCAAGAGCTTCTATAAGGAGAGCGCCTACTGGCAGTCGGTGAAGAAACAGATAGAGCCAGGTGACTACGTGCTCATTCAGTTTGCCCACAACGACGAGAAGAGCAACGGATGCGACGGCGACGAGCTGAAAGCTTACTATCAGAGCATCGGCGATGAGGCAAAGGCAAATGCCTGCGACTATCGTGGAACTACAGCCAGCGGCACCTATAAGGACTATCTGCGCAAGTATGTGGAAGAAACTCGCGCCTTGGGCGCCACACCAGTGCTGGTGGGTGCGATATGCCGAAAATATTTCGACGGGAGCACCATTCGCAGAAACGGACGCCACGACCTCGGCGACAAGTTCGACAAGATAGAAGGCGGTAAGCTCACTACCGGCAACAAAGTGGCTGCCGACGACCATACATACGACTATCCATACCAGATGCAGGAGGTGGCAAAGGAACTGGGAGTGCAGTATCTCGATCTCACCACAGCCACAAAGGAACTCTATGAAAGCTATGGCGACGCCAAAGCCAACGCCCTGCTCTTCGATGGCAACGGCAGCACCCACACCTCAGCGATGGGAGCCACGCTGATAGCCCGTCTGGCAGCACAGCTCATGCAGAAGGCTGGAATACTGTCAGAGAATATCAACCTGACGAGCGACCTCAGTGTGAATCCCTCAACTGTAGACCTCGGACAGGCATACAAGGGACAGACGGTGGTGAGAGAAGTGTCGGTAAACGGCTTCGATCTCGTGCCAGCCGACGGCAACGTGAGCATCACGGCGAGCAACGGACTGAAGGTTTCTGCCAACGGCAGCGACTATTCATCCACAGCAACTCTGACCTACAAGGAAGGCAATCTTATCGGTTCATTCAAGACAAGCTATGAGTTCGCCGCAGCCGGCGACATCAATGAGAGCATCACCGTGAGCTGCGGCGACAAGACAGTCACCATCCCTGTAGTGGGCAAGTGTGTGGAACTTGCCGACGGAGTGGCAGCATCGGCATATTGGAGACTCGAGAAAGACGACAACTGCACCGTTGAAGGTCCGGTAGACCCTATCGGCGAGACATACAGCGAGATGAAACTCCAGAAATATTCCAGTCCAAACGCTAATACCACATGGCCCGAGGGCACAGGCTTCGATGCCACCCGCAAGACGCAGCGCAACATCATCGAGGGCGAGTCGTGGCCGGCAGGCGAAATCGACGAGGTGTCAACACGATGGATAGAGTTCGCAGTGAAGCCAGCCAAGGGTACCACTTTCAACGTGAACGAGATAAGTCTGTATGTGTGTGGATGCGGAGGCAACGGAATGCACTGCAAGATTTACTACTCTAAGGAGGCAGACTTCGCCAATGCCGTTAATATCGCCGACTTCTCCGGTTCGATGAAAGCCAACGACATGATGGAGGTAAAGGCAACACCCGTGATAGAACTCTCTGAGGGCGAGACGCTACGCTTGCGCGTATATCCTTGGTATGGCAGCGCAGCAACTGGCAAGACCATCTGTCTGAGCGACGTAAAGGTGGCAGGAGTGGCAGTAAGCGCCACAAATGGAGTGAAGAGCGTGGAAAGCTCGGAACTGAAACCGGAGAAGATCTACTACAGTCTCGACGGCATTCGTCAGAACGGCATTCTTGACGGTCTGAACATTGTAGTGGAGAACGGAGCGGCAAGAAAAATAATGAAATGAACAAACAGATTCTCAATATGAAAAAGACCACATTATCCCGAATTATCGTCATGGTCCTCGTAGCATGGATGGGACTGGGCGGTGCAATGGCGGCAGACGTCATCGATGCCAAAGACGCCACTATAAAATGGGCATTTGACAAAAGTGCCGACAATGCATCGGCTGCAGAGATATCCGTAGACGGAGCCATCTCGACTACAAGTTTCTCGCTGGGCGAGAAACTGTATTTCAACGGACTGCAAAGCGGACTCTCAAAACTGAATCCGACAGAAAAGATAAGCAATGCCCGCGACGATGCATCATACGTAGTATTCAGCATCGTGCCAAAGAAAGGAATCACCTTCACACCGAAGAGCGTAGCCTTCAAATCGCAGAAATGCGGTACCAGCGGCGGTACGCTCGACGTGGTGGCCCGATGCGGCGAGAAGAGCGAGGAACTCGTGAAAGGTTTCGCCCCGGAGCGCAACAGCGTGTCGGAGTCGAAGCTCGACATCACTTCACTCACAGGAGAGAGCGACAAGGTTGAACTGTATTTCTATGTGTATAATCTCGCCAACAACAAGCAGCTCGCCCTTGGCGACGTGGTGGTGACAGGCGATCTGAACGGTACTCCGGTCACTGTGCCCGTATATACGCTGAGCGTAGGGACAGCCGACGAGGCTGCCGGCACCGTCACCGTGAATCCGACAGGCGACAAGTTCGACGAAGGCACGGTAGTCACTGTGAGCACTACCGAGAACTTCGGCTATCATTTCGCAGGATGGACAGGAGCCGACAATGCCATCGTGTCTACCGACAATCCATACACCTTTGAGCTGACGGCAAACACATCGCTCACCGCAACATATACGAAGAACAATGTATACGCCCTGAACCTGACATTGCAGGGAGGAGCAAATGCCAACCTCGTGACATTCTCGCCAGAAGGCAATGTGGTGGACGGAGTGCATCACTATGAAGAAGGAACCGACGTGAAGCTCACGGCACTTGACAACCGTATCCTCACCTTCACCAACTGGGACGACAACTCGACAGACAAAGAACGCGAAGTGAGGATGGACGGAGAGAAGAACCTTACGGCAAACTTCTCTTGCACAGACTATATAGTGGGCTGGGACCTCTATAACGACACCCCGTCGCAGGAGCGTGCTGCCGACTACAAGGCAGAGAGCGACAACGCCGGACTCCTCTCGCTGCGCAACGAAGCCGGCAACACCACATCATGGCTCGCATGCGGAGCAGGAAAAGGCGGACAGAACGGTAAGTATGCCGCACGCTGCTGGAGAAAACTCACCGACAAATATTATTTCGAACTCTCATTCTCAACACTGGGATACACCAACGTGGTGCTGTCGGCTGCCGTAGGTGACGACTTCAACGCACACAGTATCGTAAACGCACAATACTCTATCGACGGAACAAACTATACCACCTTCGGCACATATAACCTGCCGGCCCGCGGATGGGACTCAGAAGAATTCGCTCTGCCAGCAGAGGCAAACGGACAGAAGCTTGTGAATGTGCGCTTTCTGCCAGACTATGACTCACCGCTCGTGGGATCAGCAGGCGACTACGACGGACTGGCTGTGGCGGAGATTTTCCTACTCGCCGACAAGGAAATCGTGGAAGACAACGAGGCACCGAAACTCATCTCGACAATCCCTGCCAATGATGCAGCCGACGCATCGGCAACAGGATCTGTGATACTGACATTCGATGAGAAAGTGGTGGCTGCAGAAGGAAGCAAGGCAACGCTCAATGGAGAGGCTTTGAAACCGACGGTGAGTGGCAAGACCGTAGTATATCAGTACAGCGGACTGAGATATGCCACTGCTTATACTTTCACATTGCCGGCAGGAATGATTCTCGACCGCAACGGAAACGCTTTCTCGGGCACAGAGATACATTTCACCACTATGGAGCGCCAGCAGCCAGAACTGCGTGTCTATGACGCAGTGGTGGCACAAGACGGCACCGGAGACTACACCACTGTGCAGGCTGCCATCGATGCCGCACCGCAGAACAGAGTGAAGCCATGGCTCATATTCATAAAGAAAGGTACATACAAAGAGCATGTTGACCTGCCGGTAACAAAGCCATATCTGCACTTCATCGGACAGGGACGCGACAAGGTGTTTATCAGTGATGACAAACTGTGCGGCGGACCAAACGCACTGAGCGTGGACAAGGGAGCTACATTCGTGGCACACGCCGCCAACCTGTATTTCGAGGGATTGAGCTTCGTGAATTCATACGGAGTGGAGAAGAACGACGGTCCGCAGGCGCTCGCCCTGAACACCGAGAACGACCGCATCGTGTTCAACAACGTGGGAATGTATAGTTATCAGGATACGTGGATAACTACAAGCAAATCCAACTATCGCCACTACGTGAAGAACTCCTTCATCGAGGGAGCCGTAGACTTCATCTACAACAGCGGCGACGTTTATCTCGACAACGACACAATCAATATCGTGCGCAAGAGCGGAGGATACATCGTGGCACCATCACACCAGAAAGACGTGAAGTGGGGATACGTGTTCATGAACAACGTGATAACTGCTCCCGGCGTGCCGTCAGAAACATCGGTATGGCTTGGCAGACCTTGGCACAACTTCCCGAAGACCGTTTTCATCAACACGAAGGCTGAGGTGACGATACCTGCCACGGGATGGTATGAAACGATGGGCGGACTGCCTGTGCTGTGGGCTGACTACAACACTATGGACGCCGAAGGCAACCCTGTGGATCTCTCTCACCGCCGTGATACCTATTATTATATGAACGGCGACACAAAGGTGGAAGGCAAGGCAAAGAACTTCCTCACCGACGAGGAGGCAGCACAATATACGGTGAAGAATGTGCTCAGCGGTTCTGACAATTGGCAGCCGGAGCTGATTACCGAGGCTTGTGAGTCGCCAGCACCTGTAGTTGAGGGCGGAATGCTGAAATGGCAGCCTGTGCCATATGCCATCTGCTATGTGATAACGAAAAACGGCAACGTGGAAGGATTCACTACTGCCACATCATGCGAATATGAGGCAGGCAACGAATACCTGATACAGGCTGTGAACGAATACGGCGGACTGAGTAAGGCTGCCAAGGCAGACCAGACATCGGCAGTGGGCTCCGTAGAGACTGCTGGCGACACATTCAAGGCTACTGCTGTATATACAATCGATGGCAAAAGAATTGCTGATACGGCAAAAGGCATCAATGTCATTACTGATGGCAAGACATCGAGAAAAGTAGTGATGAAATAAAAAACAGTTGGTAGATTATTTATAAGTAGTCCAAATCTGGTTTCAGATTTGAGTAAAAGATTGTCTGGGGATTCCATGTGATGTGGCGTTCCCAGATTTTCTTATTCCAAATCGGTCACTATGGCTTGCTTGAATTTTGCTTTCTTTTATTCCAAATCGGTCGTTAGGGCTTGCTTGGATTTTGCTTTTAGAAGAGTGAATTTTGTTTGGCTATTAATGAGTAATAGCGAGATGTTGCGGAATATGATTTTTTTTTCATACTTTTGTATTCGTAAAACCAGTTGCTCCACCAATCCAGACATTGGGGATTAATCTGGCACTGAATCTGTCAAAACAAATTGTCCCGAATATAAAATGAGGCTTATAACACTTGTCCTGTCATTATCATTGTCGCTGCTGTCTGCCGTCTCTGCTGCAGCCACACCGATTTGTCATATCCAGCGGTATGATGAGAACGACGGACTCACCCAATGGCACGTCACTCAGATGGCACAAGACAGTCAGGGCATGATGTGGTTCTCGACATGGAACGGACTATGTCGCTTCGATGGTTACGAATTCCGTGGATTCAAAGGACGTGTAGGTGACGGAAGCCGATTGGCAACAGACCGCATGCGCAGCGTGTGGTTGTGTGATGACGGGAATCTGGGATGCAGGGTGGACGACGACATGTATCTTTTCAACCTCAAGCGTTACCGGTTTGAAAAAATCGGAGGAATGCAGCTGAGAGGGCGGAATGCCACGGCGGTGAAAGAAAACAGACCATATCGCCATCGCGATGGCGTGGGAAATCTGTGGAAGGTGTATTATGACGGCAGACTGACCTATACGCCAAGGGGAGGCAAGGAGACACCCTACGGTGACAGGAAAAGCCTGGAGGCTGCACGCTTCTGCCTCTCTGACAAGCAAGGCAATCTCTGGGTGGCTGCTACAAGCTGCATATACAAGATATGTTTTCCGAGACAGAACGGAAATGTGGTGAGAAATGGTAATGGTGCTGAAGTCAAGACTGTCTTCGTGGATAGGGACAAGAGATACTGGATAGCCACTAAAGAAGACGAGACAGTGAGGATTTTCGACCGTAGCAACAGACTTGTGGGGTATCTTGCGCCGGATGGCAGGATTGTGGCGGGCTACACTAAATTCCGCTGTCCGATATACTGCATCACTCAGACCCGAGACGGGAGCATCTGGCTGGGAAGCAAGCCGCAGGGACTCTTCCGCCTGACCGGATGTCATGGGATGCAGGCATACAGAATAGATAAAATCGGAGGATTGGGCAGCGACAATGTCTATGACATCAAGGAGGACCGTTGGGGCAGACTCTGGATTGCTACTCTTGGTGGGGGAGTGTGTTGCGTTGAGAATCCGAGAGCGGAAAGATCTGTAGTGGTGAAACCTTTCTCCGGATTAAGAAACTATCCCCACACTCTGGCAAAGAAGGTGAGGATGATACATCTGACCAAAGATAATGTGATGCTATGCGCCACGACCGACGCACTGCTTGTGGCCAAACTGGTAGCGGGGAATGGCGTCAGAAACATGGTGTTCCATTGCCACACTCGTGAGGCAAATCGCAAGGATGCCCTCAGTTGCAGTGCGGTGATGAACGTGGCTGAAGACTATAGAGGACGAATTTTTGTCAGTACGGAGAGTGGTGGAGTGAATATGATTCAGACGGGAAACCTGATGGCAGACAAGCTGTCTTTCCGACATTATGATGAGGCTAACGGGATGCCCACCGATGTGGCTCTGTCGGTTGTAGGGTTTTCTCGCCAGATGCTTATGGTGGGAAGCGACAGACTGGTGATGTTCAACCCCGACAATGGAGATTATCTCTCGTTCGGAAAGAATTTCTTCCAGTCGGAATGCAGGTTCTCAGAGGCAATTCCCGTGAGATTGCCAGATGGGCGTTGGCTGTTCGGACTGCAAGACGGAGAGTATTATGTCGCTCCGCAGCAGTTGCGCAAGAGCACCTTTGTGCCGACTATCGCCTTCACAGGCGTCAGCGTGCAGGGAGTGGAAGGAAGCTGCTCCGTCAATGCTATGGATACATTGGTGCTGGCGAGCAACGAGAGGAGCTTCACGCTGAGATTTGCCACTCTCGACTATTCCGCCGATGTCCGCCTTTCGTATGCCTTCGCCCTCTTGGACGACGGTGATGAGGAAGACGTAAAATGGAATGACATAGGCCATAACCATTCTGCCACACTGCTCGACCTGGAGCCCGGAACCTATGTCGTGCTGGTGAGATCTACCAATGCCGACGGCGCCTGGGTAGACAACGTGAGAAGGCTGACGATAGTAGTGACACCGACATTCTGGGAGACTACTCCCGCCCGTGTGCTGCTCCTCTTGCTTTTGTTGGCGTTCTTCGGTTCTGCAGTATATACCATTATATATATAAGGCGTATAAAGCGTCAGCGCCGTGAAGCTCTCGACGCATACTTGAATCTGCTCAGTAACGGTACTGGCAGTGATGCTGATGAACCGGTGCCGGCAGACACACCACTGCGTCCTGAACTCACGCCCGAGGATGACATCATGATGAGGCGCGTGTCAGCATTTGTCGACGAACATCTTGGCGATGCGGAGATAGGAGTGGGTGATATGGCAGCGGCAGCAGCCATGAGCCGGTCGGGGCTGCAGCGCAAGATGAAGCAGATCATGGGAGTGACGCCACTCGACTTCCTGCGTGAGGCGCGTATGAAACGTGCGTGCCATCTGCTCTCGTCAACCGATATCCCGATAAGCGACGTTGCATATTCTTGCGGATACTCCGACCCTAAATATTTCAGCAGAAGCTTCAAGGCATCAAAGGGAAAGAGTCCGAAGGAATGGAGAAACGGAGATGCAGAAGGGTAAAACTTCCCTAAAATTGTTTCTTTTGCTCAATTTAGGATGCAATGTAAATAATAATTCCTATCTTTGTATTGTGCGATGGTGCGCACCATCGACACATATATATATTACGGACATAAACACACTATGATTATGAAAGGAAACGGATTATTTGCGGTAGTACTCAGTGCGGCACTGCTTGTGTCGGGCTGCGGTTCGATTAGCGACGGCGGCGCTTCGGGAGGATTTCTCGGAGCAGAGTTGGGAAGCATTCTCGGTTCCGCCATCGGCGGCATAAGCGGTGGACCAAGAGGCAGCGATGTCGGTACGATAGTTGGCATGGCCGGCGGTGCCGTGATAGGTGCTGTGGTGGGTGACGCCGCTGATAAGGCACAGCAGAGAAAGACAGAACGCTACGACGGCAATTACCGTGGAGACAACAGAAACGGGAATTACCGTGGAGACGACAGAAACGGCAATTCCTCGTATGACAGCCGGTCTTATGGCGATTCAGACGATGACGCCACAAGTGATTTCGACCCTGAGAATGGCGGTGACGACGTGATACAGTTTGATGCTCCTGCCGATAATACATCCGTTGAAGAACCGGATGTAGTCAGCAAGCTCCAGTCAGATCCGGCTCCAGTCAGCGCTTCGCCCCTGGAGCTCCGCAGCGTGAGATTCGTGGGCAAGGGCAACGGTCTTGAGCTGCATAGCGGTGAATTGGCAAAAGTGGTGGTGGAGGTATACAACAATACTCCGGAATATATGTATAATGTGAAACCCATGGTGATGGAGACTTCCGGCAACAAGCATGTCTTCGTTTCGGCTCCAATCATAGTGGAAAAAATCGCTCCCGGCAAGGGAATACGCTATACGGCGATGGTGAAGGCAGACAAGAAACTGAAAGACGGCAAGGTGCATTTCACAGTCTGCGCCCAAGAGTCGGCACAACTCCGCAAATCAGAAATCAGAGAGTTTGACGTCACTACAATAAGGTGAAAAAGCTCAGAAAACGAGTTTTTCGGTGCTATACCAGCAGATATTTAACAAATAGTAAGAACTAAAATAAAATTTTCTCGATTTTTCTTGCAGCGTATTTTGAAAATGCCTACATTTGCGATGTGATAATAAACACTTTGATAAAACACATAATTAACATAATCTTTTAAATAAAAACACATTACTATGGAAGTGGAGAAAATCATGCAACAGCTGGAGCAGAAGCATCCAGGCGAGTTGGAGTATCTACAGGCAGTTAAGGAAGTACTTATTTCCATCCAGGACGTTTACAACCAGCATCCTGAGTTCGAGAAAGCTAAGATTATCGAGCGCATCGTGGAGCCAGAGCGTATCATCACGTTCCGTGTGCCATGGGTTGACGACAACGGTGAGATTCATGTAAACCTCGGTTACCGCGTGCAGTTCAACAGCGCTATCGGTCCGTACAAGGGTGGTATCCGCTTCCATCCGTCAGTAAACCTTTCAATCCTGAAGTTCTTGGGTTTCGAGCAGACATTCAAGAATGCACTTACTACTCTGCCAATGGGCGGTGGTAAGGGAGGTTCAGACTTCTCTATCCGTGGAAGAAGCGACGCAGAGGTTATGCGTTTCTGCCAGGCTTTCATGACAGAGCTTTATCGTCACATCGGTCCTAACGAGGACGTTCCTGCAGGTGATATCGGCGTTGGTGGCCGTGAGATCGGTTACATGTTCGGTATGTACAAGAAGCTCACACACCAGTGGAACGGTGTATTGACAGGTAAGGGACTTGAGTACGGTGGTTCAAAGATCCGTCCTGAGGCTACTGGTTTCGGTGCTATCTACTACGTACATCATATGCTCGAGACTCACAATATCGACATCAAGGGCAAGACAGTCGCTGTCAGCGGTTTCGGTAACGTGGCATGGGGTGCTGTTACAAAGGCTACCCAGCTCGGCGCTAAGGTTGTTACAATCTCTGGTCCAGACGGCTACATCTACGACCCAACAGGTATCAGCGGTGAGAAGATCGACTATATGCTCGAGCTCCGTTCAAGCGGTAACGACGTTTGTGCACCATACGCTGAGAAATATCCAGAGGCTAAGTTCGTTGCTGGCAAGAAGCCATGGGAGGTTAAGGTTGACATCGTTCTGCCTTGCGCTACCCAGAACGAGCTCGGTGCTGCTGACGCAGACATGCTCCTCGCTAACAAGACATTGTGCGTAGCTGAGGTTTCTAACATGGGATGTACAGCTGAGGCTGTTGATAAGTTCATCGAGGCTAAGCAGCTCTTCGCTCCTGGCAAGGCTGTCAACGCTGGTGGTGTTGCTACTTCTGGTCTTGAGATGACTCAGAACGCTATCCACCTCGGTTGGACAGAGGCTGAGGTAGACGAGCGTCTGCATCAGATCATGAGCGACATCTATGAGCAGTGCGTTAAGTACGGTACTGAGGCTGACGGCTACATCAACTACGTGAAGGGTGCTAACATCGCCGGCTTCATGAAGGTAGCTCACGCTATGATGGCTCAGGGTATAGTATAATTCTTTTTGATGAGAAAATACTTCATAATACTGATTTTATTGATTACATTTGGATGTCGTCTCTCTCTCCTCGCTCAGGAGAGAGGGGTGGCATCCTATTATTCTAACCGTATGCATGGCAGACGAATGAGCAATGGGGAGAAATACCATCGCGACAGTATGACGTGTGCCCATGCAAAGTATGCTCTTGGCACTTTGCTAAGGGTGACAAACGTGAAAAACGGCAAGAGTGTTGTCGTGAGGGTTACCGACCGCTGTGTGCGTCATGCACGCAGGATCATCGACCTTTCGATGGCGGCGGCAAAACAGTTGGGGCTGGTGGCGGCAGGAGTGGGAACGGTCTTGGTGGAGCGTTTCCATCGCAAAAATGAAATTCCGTATCGTGGTGACGATGATGTGGAACTTCCGGAATTTGACTTGGAGGTGACAAAACCAGCTGACGGCTATGTGCCGGCATGGCAGCAGAAGAATGTGAAGAAGTAGGACGGCTGTTGTATTTGTCCTGGTGCAGAGTCTGGTTTCTTTTGTTTTTGTCAGCGGCTTGGAGTTTCTTTGTATTCCAGGTATTTCTTGGCATTTGGTTTTTCATGTGCTTTAGATCGGTTCATAAAAAAAAAGTCCAGTATGCTCTCGCACGCTGAACTTCCACTAAAGCTATTTACCTTATGTCGCTAATTACATAAGTTTTTAAGCACCGATATCACATCGTTCTTTAGATTGTTGTCCTGCGAAAAACAGGCAATCCAGCTTCATGAATTTCTTTTAAACCTCTCCAGGTTTTTAAATAAATATGTAAGTCAATAAATTAATTAATGTTATGAAAAGTCTTTATTATGAATCTCTTGTCTCAGACAATCCGCTTGCCGCCGATGCCTGTTCGTTTCGCCGCTGCTTCGTTTCCTGACACGGCATAACATTCCCGACAATTATTTCGTGCTTCTGTCAGCCTTGTTTCTCAGGCATGACATACGCAGTCAATGTCATCATATAGGATAATCCCTTTGCCGCAAGATAAACAATCATCCCTGCATTTTTAAGTTTTGAGAATTAGACTGTTGAATAACGCCTTTGTCGTTCCTCGTGTTGGCGCATGTTGCAACCAACTTACTTCATGCTTTAGATTTTTGGCATCAGGCTTTAATGATGCCTGTGCTCGTTGTGGTAAGAATTATCCATATACTTTCAGTGTAAATATACGTATTATACTCTTAATGGCGTAACTTTTCTTCTTGTATTCCTTTTCTTTTCACGTTTTTTAAAGGTTGGGTGTCGAATATCTCCTTTTGCTTTATAAAAATGTCCCTTTTAATGTTGTTCGGCCACTTTGTGGCAGACTTGCTTGTCGGCAAACCGGACCTGTGGTTTAAGGTTTAATATGTTGTCTTTCATTCCAAATTGTTGACATATTGCTTGTGATTTTATATATACCCTTAATTCCGCAACACTATTACAAATA
>ULIZ01004189.1_pt1 | contig 13903 bp, 10 predicted proteins | sample 1950601 | NCBI WGS metagenome assembly ULIZ01 (sample SAMEA4835456, study PRJEB28245) | human gut metagenome | biome: gut microbiome; material: fecal sample | place: Denmark | collected 2008 | reverse complement strand
AATTTCTTTTCAGAAATCCGTGTTGCTTTCGATTGCCGCAACAGTCATAAATTTTACCAAGACTATTCGTCGATGTCAAGCACTTTTTCTTCTTTTTTAAAGAAGAAGTTCCATCGCATTTCCTGCGGTGGAACTTCAGTATAGCATTATCCTTTTTTAGTTGTCAACCAGTTTTTGCTTTTTTCTTACTTTTTTACAATCCCGTAACATCAGGATAATCCCGCCAGCCAGTAGGCGAACCGGTTCATCTGATAAAGCTTCGTCAGCCATTCGTTTTCAACGGTCCACGCCGCGATCTGGCTGCCGACTCTTCCTGTATCGAAGCTGGCGATTACAATATAAATAATCCATAAAACTACGATGCTCTCTGCCATGCCGACCACGATTCCCAGTACACTGTTGAGCACTTTCAAAATCGGCAGGTGCACGATTGCCGAAAGGGACTTGAAAATCAGGTTCACCAGTCTGGCTGCGAGTCCGGTAATCAGCAGCATCAGAACCGACAGTATTATATTGGTAGTGTTTTTTTCTTTCACACTGCTATATAAAAGGATAGCCAGCGAAAGGACGAACAGAGAAATGACCAGAGACAGCAACATCCTGATTTCATCCACCATTCCTTTTTTCATTCCGGCATATCCCCGCCAGAGGGCAAATAAGATCACACAAACCAGCAGTACGTTCATTTTTTCTCCCGTTTATTTCATTTCTATCATATCTATGCTGTTTACAGTAACCGCAAGAAACCGGTTTCCGCCCAGCGTTTTTAAAAGCTGCGTCTGTTCCGGTATCGGTCCGCTGTATTTTTCTTTTCCGTTCAGGTTATAAATCAGGCACTCTCCTTCATTATATATAATCAGTTCCTGATCCGAAATCAGAACATCCCGGTATTCGATTGCAAACGGCAACGACAGCACCTGCGTCCCGTTCATATTGTAAATGTCAATCTGATATTTTCCGTTTCCATTCGTACCATTAAAAATAAACGCCACATAATTGCCGCTGCTGCGAACGTCCTGCACCTCCTCCTGCATGAAATTCTGGAAGATATTTTTTGGAATTTCATTCCCTTCATATAACATGAACTGATTATTTCCCACAGAATACGCCGTATGCGTACCCGCAAACTCTGCCAGCGGGATTACCGTATCCGAATATTCGTAGGAGCTTACCATCGTGTCGGTGTAGTTTTGTCCGACTTCGTCAAAATTGTAAAAGCTGACGATCGATTTCATACTGCCGCTTTCTGCTTTCAGATATGCCACCATCATCAGTTTTCCATTGTCCGACAATGACACGGAAACCGGATAACCCGATTTCTGCATCGTCGTTTTGATTCCGACTGCTTTTTCCCCAGTAGGATTATAGACGTTGATCCAGGTCACATCCCCATCCTCCAGAATCGCCGCCACAACGCCATTCGCTGCCACGGACAGCGATTTCACCGGAAGATTCGTATCAATCTGTTTGGATGTCCCGTCCTGACTGATATCATAAATCAGGTTGCCGTTATAATCCCCAACTGCGACCCAGCCCGACCGCACAGAGACGCACGGCGACTGCATGTCGTAAGTCTGGTTCCACATGGCGTTGCCCTTGTAATCCGTATAGCTGATACCATCCTTACTGTAAGTCAGAAAGCCATTCTGGTAGCTCAGCAGAGTAGAACCGGACACCTGGTTCCTGTCGATTGCGGACACGACCGTGTAGCCGGAGTAGGTTTGATTTTTAAGCAGCGTTACCGCCGTCACCGTCAGCGCTGCGATCACACCGATTACGCAGCAGGAACGAAGGATCACTTTCAGACGATGCGCCCGAATTTCCCGTTTAAAATTCTTGCTGTCCTTTTCCCCATTTTTTTCTTTTTTTCGCAGGTATTCCCTGATATCTACCATATGAGATAAGTCCCCATTTCTTTTGCAGTATCTTTGCGAGCATGTTGACTCACTTGCGCTCATTCCATCACGAGCCCGCGCTGACGCGCTTTACCGCCTGCTATGCAGGCTGCTCGTTCTCTAATGGCGCAAGAAAAACAAATGTCGCCTTCGGCGTCGCTTGTTTTTCTTGTGCGCTCATTCCATCATAACACATTCATTATTTTGAAGGTAGTAAAATATTCTGTCCGGGCTGGATCTGATTCGGGTCTTTTATATTATTCAGGCGACAGATTTCTATCACCTTTTCATCTGTTCCGTAAAATCTCCTGGAAATAGCGATGAGGCTGTCTCCCTTCTGCACCTGATAGCTTTCTGGGTGTGCCAGGGCTTCCTGAACCTGAGGAAAGGAATCGGAGGCTGATGCGGACTGCCGGACTGCCGAGGCTGCAGCGTCTGCGTTGGTCGCGACCGCATTCTGGCTGTCCGCTGTTACGCTATCTGCTGTTACGTTGTCTGTCATTACGTTGTCCGCCTTCCCATTGTCTGTCACTTCGCCATCCATCGCCGTATTGGCCGCACCGGTTGCATCGTCCGCCTGTGTAGCTTCGTCCAAGGCGGCAGACTGTGCCATTTCGTCCGATGAATTCCAGCCAACAGTCTCTTCTACAATCAGTCCGGGAGATATATTTTCCGTCTCATTTTTTGTATTCCGGACAGCTCCTGCCAACAGGGCGGAAACCGCTTTCATATCCGAGTACTGATTGACGGACGTCAGCGCCGTTCCGACCAGAACCAACAAAAGCACCAGGCAGCCAATCCGGCAAAGCTTCGGGAAGAGGGCGCCGGTACTGCCCGAACGGGCCTGATAAGCTGTCCCAAAAGCAGTTTTCCTCGACGCTGCGTTCAGCGTAGGTGCTGCAGCCTTAAGCGCACCCAGCCTTGACAGCACCGTTTTCCTGCCAGACGCTGTATTCGGTGTAGACGCCCCGGAGGCGGTTGTACCACGCGCTGCGTCCGCTGCAGCTTCCGCTTTTCTTTTTTCCCGGCGGGCATTGATCGCTTCCATCACCCGTTCCTCCTCCACAGCTGCAGGGCGGCTCTGCTCCCGTTCAGCAATCATATATGCCTGCATTTCTTCGTTTTGTTCATAAAAAATAAAATAGCCTCCGATCTGGATTTCTTCTCCCCGCACGGTCCAGAACCGGACGGAGGCTTCCTTTTTTTCAATTTTTCCAATCCGCTCCAGCTTCTGAAAATACGGAAAATTTCCGCGCCTGAAGTCCGTTTCTTTTTCCACCCCGTAAATTAAATAATAGCGGATGCCGTCTTTTTCCTCCTGCTGCCCGAATGCCAGACACGTCTCTTTTCCCTGGCATCGTTCCAGAAACGTATGGACATAATCCTCCATGTACAATTTTACATTCGGACTGCCTGTCCCGATCTGCATCACATTTTTGGGTATTTTCAACATTTTACCTCTGCTCCTTTCCATCCGGGCACCCCGTTTTTCCTAATCTTAGCAGACCGCTGCCGCAGATTTTGTCTGTTTATGCGCTCTTTTTTGGCGGTTTGGAGCAGAGTCTCGTTCTGGAACTTTTGCACATATTTATTCTGTCAAATACTTCTGTTCGATATAAAAAGCACAATAAAATACATTGTATTTCCTTCCGGGCTCTTCTAAACTATTTTTTAGTAGATACCAAAATTTCTGCAGAATATACTAAAGGAGTGGTACTGAAAATGAGCAAACTTTCTCTTGCAGGCGAATGGAAACTTCGCGGCGAGTTTATGGACGTAACAGCAGATCGCTGTGCAGAGGTGCTCGTCCACCTCAACGCCATGCCTCCCAAGCCGACAATTCCCGGTTATCTGACCGAAGAAAATATGACCGAGGAGGAACGGGAAATGTATCTGAAAGAACCCGATCCGAAATTTACGGTAAATACCGCCCTCGCCATGCACCCCTATCCTTCCAAAACGGGATATATTCCTATGACTGTACCCGGCGACGTTACAACCGCCCTGATCGATAACGGAGTTATCGATGAGCCTTTTTTAAAGGACAACACAAAAAAGAGCATCTGGATTAAAGAGCTTTCCTGGTGGCTTGTCAAAGAATTTGATATCACCGAAGAAATGCTCAACGAAGATATTGTCCGCCTGAACATTGAAATGCTCGATTTTAATGCCGATATTTTAGTTAACGGCATTCCCGCCGGACATCAGGAAAATACCTTCTGTGCTTTTTCTGCAGATATCAAACGCTTTTTGCATGTCGGTACCAACCAGATCGTGATCCGTCTGACCTCCGGCATGGAATTAAATTATCCACATGACACCGTTTCCTATTACTGTGCAAGTGACAATGCGATCTGCGACCAGCGAGTATACACGCGTAAGCCACAGTTTACCTATGGCTGGGACTGGTGTCAGCCCGTTCCTACCTGCGGTATCGGACGTTCGATCGAAATCGAAGCGTTCAGCGGTGCACAGGTAATCGCTTCCCGCGTCGATACGCTCAGCCTTTCCGGAAATGATGCAGAAATCGAATTTCATTTTGAAATCGAAAAATCCAACATGGTGCAGAGCGCTGAAACAGAGCTGGAATATGAGCTGTCCATCGACGGCAAGACCGCGTATACCGGTCATCAGACCCTGATGCTTGTCGGCGGCATCAATTTTGCACAGGAACGCGTTGTATTAAAGGATGCAAAGCTCTGGTGGCCGAACGGTTACGGTGCTCAGAACCTTTATACCTTTACCGCACGCTGCACGGCACGTGGCATCACCCATGAAGCAAAACCGAAGAAAATCGGTATCCGCACGCTTTCCATCGACTTTTCCAAGCTGCCGGATGAAAGCCGCAACTTCTTCTTCAAGATCAACGGCACCCGTATTTTCTGCAAAGGCGGCAACTGGGTTCCTACCGATTCTATCTATCTGCGGACGCCTGATGAAAACTATAAAAAGCTGGTCAGCGAAGGTGCAGCAGCACACTTTACCATGTTCCGTATGTGGGGCGGCGGGACTTATGAACCGGATTGCTTCTACGATTACTGCTCCGAATACGGTATTTTACTGATGCACGATTTTATGTATGCATGTGCTTTTTATCCCGACCAGAAGGATTCGTTCCTTTACGAAGCTGAACGCGAGGCAGAATATCAGACCAAGCGTCTGGCACATTATCCCTGTATGGCAGTCTGGACCGGAAACAACGAAATCGCCGAGTCCTACACAGACTGGTTCCCGGGAATGCTGCAGCCCGAACGCTACTGGGGCGATCAAATTTTCAACTACATCCAGCCCCGCGCGGTCCAGCACAATAGCCCGCTGATTCCCTACATGCCCTCCACCCCGTACTTTGGAGAACGTTCCAATACCACTGAAGAGGGAGACGTCCATGCATGGACTTATTTTGGACGCGATTCCAAGACGAGATTCAAATTCTCTTACGAACTGGAAGCTTTTGATCGATTCCCGGCACGTTTTTCCAGCGAATACGGATTTTTCGGCGCGCAGATGGAAAGCACCGTCCGCCGGTATTTGGACGGGGAAGAGATGTCCTTCAACAATCCGTCCTGGAAGCATCACGGCGAGTTCGAACGCAAGCGTGGGGCCATCGACGGCGTTATCAACCGCCATCTGACTGAATTTTCCACGCTGGACGAACGCGGCTATCTGCTTTACAGCGGTATCATGCAGGGACTTTTATATGCCGAAATGGCAGAGGCGCTCCGCCAGAAATCCTATGGTGCCGGCGATCTGATCTGGATGTACAACGACTGCTGGCCGGAAACCGGTTGGACCATTATCGATTACTATCTGACCAGAAAGGTTTCGTTCTACTTCTTAAAACGCGCTTTTGATACGAAAAAACTGATTATCCGGAAGGCAGACGGCGGCGCGGTTATAACCGTCATCAACGAAACCCCCGATGAAATCCGGACAAATATCTGCGTCGGCACACAGACCTTTGATGGCGCACACAATGATGTTCTCCTGACAAAGGATCTGACCGTCGCTCCTCATTCCTGGCAGCAATTCCATGTGGACGCTGCAGAGCCTGCCGCAGACGGATATTTCGTTGTAAGTGCAGACGGCTTTGAAACAGCTGACAGTCTGCGCGCTTATTACCGCGAATACACCATTCCGGAAAGCGATGCGGTGATCGAATCCGTTGAAAAAGACGGCAGCGATCTGCTCGTAACCGTCCGTGCAAACGTATTTACACCGTTCGCTTATCTGATGACAAGCGACGACAGAGTACATTACAGTGATAACTACTTCAAGCTCTATCCCGGAGAGGCAAAAACGATCCGCGTAGAAAACTGTGACGAGACACCTACACTGTACACAGCTGCGACAATGCACGCGTAAATTTGTATATACCTGTTATGCGCATGCGCAAAAAGATTCACAAAAGGATCTTTCGCGCATGCGTTTCACATTGAGTGAGCATCGTCCTGCGCAATGTTAAAAGAAAGGGGACTTATGTCACATACAATTATTGACCTGCCGTCTGTCAGAGACGACGGCAGGCTTTACCGCGATACCGCTTTGAATTTCGTGGAATCCCTGATTCCGAATCCGTGGAACAGCTGTCACGCGCCCGATCTTTTAGAGCTTGAAAATGGCGATCTGCTTTGCTGCTGGTTTGCAGGCTCCTGTGAGGGAAACGCGGATGTCAGCATTGCTGTGTCGCGTCTGTCAGAGGACAGTTCCCAGTGGGAAACACCGGTAATTGTTTCCGATGATCCAACCCGCAGCGAGCAGAATCCTTCCCTCTTCCTGCATCCAAACGGAGAAATCTGGCTGATGTATACCGCACAGGTTTCCCGCGATCCTGACAATCCAACCTCTGACAATTTACAGGGAACTGCTGAAATCCGCCGGAAAATTTCCCGCGATAATGGGCACACCTGGGAGGCGACCGAGACAATGTTTTCCGCTCCCGGCTCGTTCTGCCGGCAAAAGATTCAGATTCTGTCCAACGGACGTTTTATTTTCAACAATTTCCGCTGTGCGATCAACGATTCCTGCATGGGAGACGATTACACCGTCCTGCAGCTTTCAGACGACCAGGGCAAAACCTGGCGCAGCGTCATGATGCCCGGCAGCCGCGGGCGCGTACACGGCAATATCGTGGAGCTTTCTCCCGGAAATCTGATCTGCCTGCTGCGCAGCCGCTCTGCTGACCATATTTACCGTTCGGAATCCCATGATAACGGCGAGACCTGGAGCGTGCCGGAGCCTACTGTGCTGCGCAACAACAACGCAAGCATTACCGCAATCCGTCTTCAAAGCGGCGCAGTCTGCGTTGTATACAATGACGTCGCCTTCAATGACGAGCCCGAGCGCACCGTCTGGCCCGACCAGCGCTGTCCTGTCGTACTCGCCATTTCCGAGGACGGAGGAAAAACCTGGCCCTGGCGGCGTATCATCGAGCACGGCGAGGGCTTTATCGGTCCGTGGAACGACGTCAACAACCGCCGTTACGAATATCCCTGCCTGATTCAGGGAAAAGATGGCAGGATTCATGTCGCTTATGCGTGGGGCTATCGCAAGCGTATTAAATATCTGTGCATGGATGAAGCATGGATTCGAGGAGAAAAGCTTTGTAAAGGCGTTGGCGGGGACGAGACTCTGACCTGCAAAAGATAAGGGAAGCAAAGACGGCAGGATCCCTAAAGCAATAGAATGCACGCTTCGCGAACATTCTATTGTCATGAATAAAAACCGGCAGACAGCAAAGCTTTGATCGCTTCGCTGCTGCCGGTTTTTCTATGTCCTGCGTAGACAGTGTTATACAAACCGATATTCTGTTACGGTGTGATACGGTCTGTCAGGTCCGAATACCGAAGAAGGAAACTGCGGTTTGTTCGGTGTATCCGGATAGAACTGGGTTTCCAGTGCCAGGCCCGCTCTGCAGCCGTAGGTTTTCCCATCCTTTGCGGCTTCAAGATCCCTGGAGTTGCCCGAATAGAACTGAACGCCCGGAAGATCTGTATAAACCTCCATTATGCGGGATTTATCAGAGCTCTTGACAACTGCAATTTTACGAACCTGTCCGGTGTAATTGTCCAGAACCCAGTTATGGTCATATCCGCCTGCCATTTTAAGCTGGTCAAAGTCTGCATCGATCCGTTCGCCGATCAGATGCGGCTCTGTGAAGTCCATCGGTGTACCTTCTACGCGTAAAATATCTCCATTCGGAATCGATTCTGCATCGGCCGGAGTATACGCATGAGAAAACAACTGCAGCTCATGGTCGGTAATCGGTCCGGCACCGTGTCCATCCAGATTGAAATAACAATGGTTTGTCAGGTTAAGAATCGTATCTGCATCGCTTACCACATCATAGGTAATGCGCAGTCCGTTCTCCTCCGTCAGCTCATACAGAACCGAAAAGTCCCTGTTTCCGCTAAAGCCAAGTTCCCCATCTTTCATAGACATCGTGAATAAAATGCCGTTTTCTTTTTCTTCGGCATCCCAGATCCGCTTATGCCCACCCAGAGCTCTGTGACTGTGCAGGTTATTGCCGTTGTCGTTGACAGACAGCTCGTAGGTTTTTCCTTCGAGGGTGAATTTTGCACCGCCGATCCGGTTCGCATTCGGTGCAACGACTGCACCGTAAAATTTACCGTTTTCCAGATATTGCTCCAACCTGTCATAACCGAGTGCAACGTCTGCAAAATTACCGTTATGATCCGGTGCCCAGATGCGGATGATCAGCGCACCGAAGCTGCTGACCGTCACCTTCATACCATGACTGTTTTCCAGTGTATACAAATACACCTCTCTGCCGTTTACTTTCCCAAATAACTCTTTTTTCATAGGTTCGTCCATCCCTTTCGTCTGAAAATTTTGTCTGTTACAGCTCGGTACGCCCCTCCAGCGCACGAAGCAGTGTTACTTCATCAATGTATTCCAGATCGCCGCCTACCGGTACGCCACTCGCGATTCTCGTCACGCGGATTCCGGTGGGTTTAATCAGCTTGCCGATGTACATCGCCGTCGTCTCACCCTCAAGGCTGGAGTTGGTTGCGATAATGACTTCTTTTACCTCCGGTTCTCTACTCAGGCGCTCCATCAGCTCTTTTAATTTGATATCATGGGGTCCCACGCCCAGCATCGGGGAAATCGCCCCGTGCAGCACATGATAGACTCCTTTATATTTTCCGGTTTTTTCGTAGGCAGCCAGATCCCGGCTGTTCTCCACAACCATAATCGTCGAATGGTCCCGCTCTGCGTTGGCACAGATCGGGCAAAGCTCGTTATCGGTCAGGGTAAAGCATTCCTTACAATAGCGAACATTCTGACGAGCCTGTATCATCGCATTTGCAATCCTGTTCACCTTTGCTTCCGGAAGCCCGATCAGGTGAAACGCCAGACGCTGCGCAGATTTACTGCCAATTCCGGGAAGCCCCGAAAGCTCGTCAATGAGTTTGTTGATATAGCCGCTGTAAAGATCCATATCAGAACGGGAAGCCTCCGCCGAGTCCGCCTGTCATTTTACCCATCAGCTCCTGGCTCGCTTCGTCCGCCTGCTTCATCGCTTCATTCACAGCCGCAACGATCATATCCTGCAGCATTTCCACATCTTCCGGATCTACTGCTTCTTCGGAAATGGTCAGCTTTACCAGCTCCTTTTTGCCGTTTACGACAGCCTCAACCGCGCCGCCGCCGGATTTTGCAGAGAACTCTTTCACCTCGAGTTCTTTCTGTCCTTCTTCCATCTGACGCTGCATGCGCTGTGCCTGCTTCATCAGGTTATTCATGTTGCCGGGCATACCCATGCCGCCCGGAAAACCGCCTCTCTTTGCCATTTTATTGCATCCTTTCTGTTTGTTACTCTTCTTCTATGTCCATATGAATGACCCTTGTCAGGTCTACATAAGAACTTTCCATTTCCTGTTTGCTGCGCACGCTGCGGACTTCAACCTCGATCTGCTTGCCCGTCAGCTCCGCCAACAGTTGTTCCAGTGCGCCCTTATTTGCCGGTTCTTTGGTAAAATAATCGGACGCCAGCCCGTCTTCCACCACAAGCAGCAGCCGATTGTCACCGCCAAGGCTTAAGCGCGCATTTTTGAGATACGACTTCATCGGCTGCTGTGCACTTCCTGCAACCCGTGGCCACTTGGCTACGATTTCTTTGATTTCCTCGGGAACTGCCTTGGGCAGCTCTGCCCTTCTGACCGGCGCTGCTGCCTGCACTGCGGGCTGTCCTGTCGGCGCCGCTGCGATTGCAATCGAGCCGCTTTCGATCTGTTCCACCGTCTGTTCCAGCTTTCGAATCCGTTCCAGAAGTGTATCTTCGTTCGTCTCCATCTCCGGCCTGCACAGCCGAATCAGCGCCATTTCAATCAGGACACGTTTCTGACCCGCATAGCGAATCCTACCGGATAGCTCCGAAAAACACCGGATATCCCGCATGATCGCGTCTACTTCGATCTGCTGCGCTTCTTCTTTCAATCTTGCCAGATTCTCACTGGATATGTCAATCACTTCTTCACAAGAATCCCCGGAAGTTTTCACCAGCAGGAGGTTGCGCAGATACCAGGTAAAATCGGAAACAAACTGGCTCATATCCCGTCCCTGCAGCACGATCTCTTCCAGCACACCGATACAGCCCGCCACATCCCGCGCAATCACGCAGCGCAACAGTTTGCTGAACACCGACGTATCCACCGCGCCCAGCACGTCCAGCACCATATCGTAGGTCAGCTCGTGTCCGAAATGGAACGCAAGGCACTGATCCAGAAGGCTCCAGGCATCACGCATCGCACCGTCTGCGGATTTTGCAAGGTATTTTAACGCCTTTTCCTCGATCGGCAGCTCTTCGCCCGCCGCGGCAAGGGCTTCCTTCATGCGCTCTTCGATCTGTTCGACCGTCAGGCGCTTGAAATCATAACGCTGACAGCGGGACAAAATCGTAACCGGAATTTTATTGGCTTCCGTCGTCGCCAGAATAAAGATGACGTAGGACGGCGGCTCCTCCAGGGTTTTTAACAGTGCGTTGAACGCTCCCGCAGAAAGCATATGAACCTCGTCGATGATATAAACGCGGTATTTTCCTTCCGTCGGGGAATATGCCACTTCATTCACGATTTCACGAATATTATCGACGCCGTTATTAGACGCTGCGTCTATTTCTATCACATTCATGCTTCTGCCTTCTGCAATCGCCTTACAGGATGCGCATTCTCCGCAGGGGCTTCCGTCCACGGGATGCTCGCAGTTGACACTTTTTGCAAAAAGCTTCGCAATACTCGTTTTACCGGTACCTCTTGTACCGCAGAATAAATAGGCATGACCGATACGATCCGACCGGATTTGGTTTTTCAGTGTTGTGACAATCGCATCCTGTCCCTTGACCTCTTCAAAGGTAGTCGGACGGAACCGTCGATACATCGCCGTGTAGGACATGGACGAACCTCCTTATGTTCTCCGCAAAGCAGACGGCGTCACGCAATGTACGCGGCGCCGTCCGTTGTCTTTTAATCTCCGAAGCTGATGCCCATCATCTTCGCCTCTCTGACGATGGATGCGTTGGGATCGAGCATTTTTAACTTACCTGCTACCTCTTCCAGCGGAACCTTGACGATTTCGCGGTGCTTGTAGCCCACCATAAAGCCGTATTCCCCGTCAAGAATCATCCTGCCTGCTTCTGATCCGAGCCGGCTGGCGAATACGCGGTCATAGGCACAGGGGCTTCCGCCTCGCTGGGTATGTCCGGGCACGGTTACTCGAACCTCCATGCCGCTCTTTTCCTGAATCTGCTCTGCGATCTCGTAGGAAACCGAAGGATATTTGTAGTTTTCCAGTTTTTTCTTATATTCTTTTTTCGACAGCTTGGCGTCCTCTTTGGAGATCGCGCCCTCTGCAACTGCCAAAATTGTAAATCTGCTGCCGCGGTTATGCCGTTCGTTGATTTTTTCCACAATCTTGTCGATATCGTAAGGAATTTCCGGGACAAGAATGATGTCCGCGCCGCCCGCGATACCGGCATTTAAGGTCAGCCAGCCAACCTTGTGTCCCATAACTTCTACGATAAATACGCGTCCATGGGATGCCGCCGTCGTATGGATGCAATCCAGCGCGTCTGTTGCAATGTTGACCGCGCTCTGGAAGCCAAAGGTCATATCCGTTCCCCAGAGATCGTTGTCGATGGTCTTGGGCAGCGTTACAATGTTCAGGCCTTCCTGGCGCAGCAGATTCGCTGTCTTATGTGTGCCGTTGCCGCCAAGGATTACCAGGCAGTCCAGCTGCAGCTTGTAATAGGTCTGTTTCATCGCCGCCACTTTGTCGACACCGTCTGCGCCGGGCTCACGGATCAGCTTGTAAGGAGTACGGCTGCTGCCAAGGATTGTGCCGCCCTTTGTCAGAATACCCGAAAAATCGTCATAGGTCATCAGACGGAACTTTCCGTAGATCAGTCCCTGATAACCGTCCTGAAAGCCATAGATTTCAACGTCTTCCGTGCTGTTGTAAAGCACCTTTGCCACGCCTCTCATCGCTGCATTCAGTGCCTGACAGTCACCGCCGCTGGTCAGCATACCTATTCTCTTCATCCCAAAGTCCTCCTTCTCTGTGCTGCGCCCTCTGCAGCCATCATTTAACTAGAATTATATAATATTTTAAAAATATGTACAAGTGACTGTAAAATTTTCGCTTGCATATTAGAGATTTTTCGGATAGAATGGTGATGTTGTAAACGGGAGTTTGACACGGGAGTTTGACAGTTGAATATTTGAAAAAGTAGTCGCAGGTATTGATTTACCTGCATTTTTTGTCAAATTTTCGGGGTTATTCCATCGTATTATATAGTATGCAGTTTTAACACGGACTTCAAATTTATTACAAAAGGGCAAATGAAAACAATTCAGAAAAAAAGTAAAGGCAGAGAATAAAATACTATAGTCTGAAACGATACAAAAAAATCGCTGTAACCAGCATATTTACTGGTGTTACAGCGATTTTACTTTTCTGAAACTGTCTCAAAGACAGGATTTTATCATGCCCGCCATTTTCAGTCAAGACGGCTCTCAGTCAACGGGATGATCTCCCTTCCTGCCCTTCCGTGCCTCAAAAACACATTATTTATGGAATCATATTCCCGGCTTCACGATACAAACCATACCATTCTTCCCTGGTAAGCGGAATCTCTGATCCCTCTGCACTTTCTAGAAGCCTTCTGTCTTTGGTTGTTCCTAAAATCACCTGAATATCAGCCGGATGCCTTGTAATCCAAGAAACCGCTATCGCTGCAGGTGTAACCTGATACTTTTCTGCCAAGCGGTCAATCATCTGATTTAATCGCTCATAATGCTGCATATCGCCTAGAAATGCCCCTTCAAAAAATCCTCTCTGAAACGGCGACCATGCCTGGATTGTAATATCACGAAGCCTGCAATACTCTAATGTTCCAAGCACACGGTCAATTCCCTGATCTACCTGCATATTCACTGTCATTCCACTGTCTATAAGAGGTGTATGAACCAGACTCAGCTGCATCTGATTAAACATAATCCGTTCCTCACAATACTTTTGCAGCAATTCTATCTGCATTGCATTCTGATTAGACACACCAAAATAACGAACCTTTCCTGTCCTCTTCAATATAGAGATCGCTTCTGCAGTTTCTTCTGGTTCCATCAAAGTATCCGGTCTGTGTAACAAAAGTATATCCAAATACTCTGTATTAAGTCTTTTTAAAATACCATCAACCGACTCTAAAATATATTCCTTTGAAAAGTCATAGTACCCATTTCGAATGGAACACTTGCTCTGCAGAATAATTTTATCTCTGAAGGAGCCCCGCATATCCACAGCCCGGGCAAATAACTCCTCACACTCTCCGCCTCCGTATATATCCGCATGATCAAACATATTAATTCCTGCCTCCACAGCAGTTTCAATATGCCTTTGTGCCTCTTTTACACTTAATGAATTCAGACGCATACATCCCATAATAATATTAGACGCTTCTAATTGACTATTTTTAAATTTAAGATACTTCATTT
>ULIZ01023894.1_pt1 | contig 13968 bp, 7 predicted proteins | sample 1950601 | NCBI WGS metagenome assembly ULIZ01 (sample SAMEA4835456, study PRJEB28245) | human gut metagenome | biome: gut microbiome; material: fecal sample | place: Denmark | collected 2008 | reverse complement strand
CATTGACCGTCACATCATGTGCCGGCATCGTTTCCGGTATCTCCGACCAACCGCTGAAAGTATATCCTTCTTTGGTAGGCTCTGCCTCTGGAGTAATCTTAGTTCCAAATTCAAGAGTCTCTGTCTTGAACGTTTTACCGTCAACTACATATTTCAACGAATAACTATTAGGGGTGAACTTTGCCGAGAGGCGGATGTCACCGTTCACTGTGATGGTTCGGGGATTGTCGGTATTACCGTCAGACCATGATTCGAAACTGTAGCCCTCGTTGGGTATTGCCTTCAGAGTAGCTATAGCACCGAGGTCGTAAGAACCGCCACCCTCCACAGAACCATGTTCTGAGTCTGTGATGTAAATGGTCCTTACCGGTTTCACCACATTTACCACCGCATTGTTGCCAGCCCCCGAATACTTGTTTGTCAGACCTGGAGTGGACAGCAGGATGTTGCTGATCTGTATGTTATAGTTGCCAAAAGCAGCATTCTTTTTCACAGGCAGCAATATCGTCATCACATTGCCGTCGCCTTTGGCAATCTCGCCGCCGCCAAGCGAATAACAGAAATAACGCCTCTTGCCTTTGCCTATGCTGCGGCTCGTTGCCGTGAATCCCTTCGCTCTATCCGACCACTCATATTTGTCGAGAATGTCAAAACAACTTGTGTCATAATCCACATCAAACTGCAGACCGTTCACCACATCATTGTTAGACAATGCAATCTGAAGGCGCAGCGTATCGCCAGGTTCCACATCAGCACCCGTGAGCGTGATATAGTTGGGCGAATACCTGTTAGCCCTAACCTTGATGTTATGTAGCCTGCGGTCTGGGTCGTTGGTGTATAACTGTATCAGTTCGTCGTAGTCGCGTTCCTCCACATCGTCAAATATTACATCAACGCCAGTTTCTTCATTTGGCTTGATGATGATGGGTAGCTGTGCGCCAACCTTCAGATGTTCCGAACTTGACACTATGCGGTCTATGCGCAGCGGAGCCGAACCATAGTTGTTTATGCGGAACGAAGTTTTCGCTACTTGTGTGATAGGAGTGCGACCGAGGTCAATCTCGTCGGTAGCATAGATGCTCGGACTCAGGATGTTGATGTAGCCCTCATATTTGTCCGACAACACATCCGTGAGCTTTCCCTTTATGTTTGCCGTCAGCATTGCTTTCGCGGCTCCAAGCGAAGTGCCGTACCTGCCGTTCAGTTTCACCTTGAATGTGGCTACCACACCATCGTTGCCCGTAAACGGCGAATCGCTGAGTGAGAAAGCAAGTGCATGCAGCGTCCTTCCCTTCATCGAAACGCCCATCTGATGGTCCGTCTTACGAGCGGAGAGAGCAAAGCTGCCGTCCACATACTCCAGTTGCTCCGGCATATTGAAGTCGAACTGGAATCCCGTGATGTCGTCCATATTGTTCATGCGCAAAGCCACGGTGACGATGCTGTCTGCCACGCCCTCGGCATTCTCGACATGCAGCTCGTTCACGGCAAAAGGCAGAGCTTTCAGCTTCACCGTGTTCAGCTTGTAGATGCTGTTGCATAGGAATTTCACTTCCTCCGTTATGCCGCCACGCTCCACGGGGGCATAGTTGATGGTGAACTCCCTGCTGCTGCCAGCCTCAATCTCTATCGGGAATGACTCGTTGCAGGAAAACTCCGTGGCGCTGAACTGCAGTCCGCTGATTGTCAGCGGAGCGTTGCCCACGTTGCTCACCCTCACCGTCTGCTGATACGAACTTCTGATAGGCACTCTGCCATAGTCAATCTCCAGTGTGCTGTATTCAGACTTGGCGCACAATATGGTGGCGCTGCCGTCGGTGGCGGCAGCACCCGGTAGGGTAGTGCCGTCGCAGTCAGTTATCACCACCTTGTCTGCACTCAGTGTGATGCTCGACGGAGCGTTGCCCAACTTCAGCCGCACGGTGGCGATGTCGCCGCTGCCCGGAGCGATGGCGTCCATCGACATGGAATATACGAAGATGTTCAGCTTGCCGTCTTTCACACCTGCCGTCACTTTGTGCTTGCTCGTTCTGTCGGTGGTCATGGCAGAGTTCTCCACGAGTTCGAGCCGTGAGTCTATCGGTATCGAAACCTGCACCGACGACACGTTGTCGCTGTTGGTCAGCCCCACCCGTAGCTCCACGACGTCGCCAGGCTTGCCCTCCACCGACCCAATGTCTATGATATTATCAGCAGCGGCACGTGCCGCCACCGATAATATCATGATACATACAAGCAGGAGATGCTTGATGATGCTTTTCTTCATAAGTAATAAATTAAATGAGTCTCGTTATGAAGACCGGTTATTTCACCATCTTCTTGCCGTCAACGATGTATATGCCGGCAGGCAGTTTCTTGAGGTCGCTGCTGCGTCCTGACAATTTCACTCCCGTGAGAGTGTATATTCCCGACACGTTCATCACGTCAGAACCCAGACGGGTGATGCTTGACAATTCGCCAGCCTTTGCCTCCACGTTCTTTCCTGCAGCATCGCTCAGTCTGATGTCCATAATCTTGGCGTTGCCGATGTTCAGGATGGCATGTTTGCCGGCAGTGAGAGTCTTGCCGCTCATGCTATATGCAAGGTATATGAAGTCGTTGTCGCTAAGCCATGACGAAGCCTGCTCGAAGCCCTCCATCTCGCCGGTGGCGGTAACTTCGCTTCCCTTCTCTGTGGCAATCTGAATCTGCACACCTGCGAGGTCCACCGGTGAGTCAACGTATACTATGCCGTTCTCCACGGTGTATGTAGCCGTAGCCATTGCCATTGAGCTTACGTCGGCATTAGGGTTGAGAATGGTGCGGATGATGCCCACCACGTCGAGGATGTCAATCTGCAGGTCCGTGTTTACGTCGGCAGCTTCGAAGATGAACGGCTTCGGTTCCTGACCTGAAGCATAGTTTACGGTGGTTATCACGTCGGCAACGTCCACGTTGCCCGAACCGTTGGCGTCGCCGAGAGTAGAGGTCATCGGAGTGACAGCCACCACATTTGATGGGTCAGTTTCCTTAAGGTCTGTAGTGATTACCTTATACTGATAGCAGTATGTGGTTCCCGGCACCACGTCGTAGTCTACGTATTCGAGCGTCTCGTTGTCGAGAAGCTGCTTGTTCACCTTTATCGTGTCGCCCTTGTCGGTGTAGCGGTAAAGGTTGTAGCCAAGGAAGTCGTCGAAGCTGTTCTGCACGTCGTTCCACGACAGCGTCACCTTGCCGAGACCAGCCTCGCCCATGAAGCCCGTGCTCAGCGAACCGGCAGCTTGCACGTTCACGTTGAAGCGACTGTTCTCGATAGGAATATCAAAGCCCTCGTTGTCTTTCGCCTGGTCCACGTAAATACGGTTCAGTCCGTCGGCGCCGGTCTTTCCAGTGATTGTCAGATAAGCCGTGTAAATCAAGCTGTCTGCGCTCCATGTTCCCTCCTCTGCGATAGGAATCTGTGTGTATGGCGGACGAATACCCATTGCCACCATCGGCGTTACGCTGGTGCGCATCGGGCGGTTGAAATAAACCTCAAACTTATGTTTGCCGACGCCCAATGGCGGCAGCATATCAAACTCGTCCTGAGCGTCGTAACCGTCAACTACCACTTTCCATACTACGCCGTGAGCATCGGCATTAGGACGGGTGAGCATATTGGAGAGGTCGTATTCGGTGGTGCCGTAGTTGTTATAAATATCCAAGATGCCTTTTCTTACGGTTGCTTCTTTGGATGATCCGAAATAGTTGGGAAAGTCGGGGGTGTAAACGGTTGAACCTTTATTGATTACAACATTTCCAGTGTTCCAAATATTTGAAGAGCCAAATTGATCCAATTCAATTTTGGCTATATCGTAATCGTATGCATAATTGTTGATAAGGTTTGACTTTTCAAAAAGACCATCTCCTTTTCTTAATACATATATTGTATTATTATAGATATTGCAACCATAATTTCTTTTAGAACCCACTGAATCGAATATTTTGTTATTATTAATAATAACATTATTATAGTTTCCATAGAAGTCATTTATATGGGATTTTTTCAATTCGGTATAACTAAAACCAGATAAATCAATATTGGCACCATACAATATGTTATCTTTACTATCTATCCCCTCCAACACGATTAAACTATCCGGCTTACCAACTGCATTTATAGTACCTACATTAGTAAAGTATGTGTCTTTAAACTCTAACTTTGTCCCCGGCTTTATAGTCAGTGTGACACCTTCTGGTATGGCAAGGTTCTTTGTCACGATGTAATGCACGTTAGGATAAAGCGTCATGTCTTTCTTTATGATGCCGCCAATCTCCACACCGTTCTCCACGATGAGTGTAATGTCTTGAGTTATTTCCTTCTCCATACCGTCGCACGTGCCCTTGATGACAAGGCGGATATGGCGGTTGTCAGCACATTTGTCGTTAATCTTTATGCGCAGAGGTTCGGCGCTCTTACCCTTGCCGTATGCGCTCAATTCCGAACCGAAGTCAGTCTCTTTCTTTATAAACTCCACAATCTGCGGATCCTCGTTCTCACCAAGTTCAATAGACAACTTGATGTTCTTAGCCTTGCCCCATGAGTTGCGCACGATAGGATAGAAGTCTATCACCTCGCCAGCATCAGGTCTGCCGTCACCGTCACCGACATTGGTGCTGTCGTCCATTTCGTAGGTCACGAAAGAGAGTTCCGGTATGCGGTCCTCGTCCTTTATGGAGAAAACCTTATAGATGTCGAGTCCGCCCGTTGTAGAACATGCATTGATAAGGTCGCCAAAGAGATATTCCTTGTTTGCGTATTCTTTTGACTGTATGAGTCGCGACAATGCGCCAGCCACCATCGGAGTGGCCATAGACGTTCCGTTCAGCGACTTGTAATTGCCCCCGGGGTATGTACTTTCGATGTTTGCGCCAGGCGCAAGCAGCTCATAATTGTACAGTTTGTCCTCTCCCCATTCTGTATAGGTAGGTCCGTTGTCGTCATAATTGCTCCAATCTGTAATATTGCCCTCGCTATTCATTGCCTGAACGCCAAGCACAAAAGTGTAAGAAGCAGGATACATTGGCATAGGTTTATCCTGTGCTTTTTCTGGGTGTTTGTGGTTCATGCACTTTCCGTCATTTCCAGCTGCCGCCACGAGCACAGCCTTCTGATAAGCCCTGCCCAAAGCCTGCTCTTGAGCTTTTGACTCACCATAGCTGCCGAAGCTCATGCTGATGATGTCGGCACCGTTTGCCACGGCATAGTCGATGCCCTTGATGATGGTTGCCACGTCGCCGGTGCCGTCGCTCTGCATCACCGTCACCGGCATGATGAGCGCATCGGGGTTGGCACCAACGATACCGATGCCGTTGCCACCAACAGCAGCAGAGATGCCGGCGCAATGAGTGCCGTGACCGTTCCAGTCGCCGATGCGTCCTGTCTGGTTCACGAAGTCCCATCCGTGCAGGTCGTCCTTGAAGCCGTTGCCGTCGTCGTCATAGTCTTCGGCACCTTCAGACTCCTTGGTGTTAGTCCAAATGTTTGCTTTGAGGTCGGGGTGGTCGATGTCCACACCCGTATCGAGAATTGCTATTATCGGTCGTTTTTGTGTTATGATAGGTTGTTGCCACAATTGGGGCAACTTCATGGTCTGCAGTCCCCACTACTGACCGAAGAGCGGGTCGTCGTAGCTTATATTATTACCCCTCCCGTTGGCTTGGTCTTGTACATCCATCAGCGCCTTGCTCTGTCCGGCTTGTGATTCTGTGTTGCCGAGGGCGTAAACTATTCTGTTAGGCTCGGCGTATTCAACGTCGGCAAGTTTTGCCAACTTCGCCACAGCCTCTTCCGTGTTGCGCACCTTGGTCTTGTCGAAGTGCATCAGATAGATGCGGTTCATGGCAGGTGCAGCCACGGTCTTGCCGTTTACGCTGCGTGCCAGGCGTTTCACCTGCTGGTTGCCAGACAGCGGCATCAGCGCCTCTACCTCAGAGACGCCGAGTTCGCGCAGTGTGGCATCGATGCTGTTGACGCCCGATGTTCTGAACTTCGTGCGGCGTGGCGCATTGATTTGTGCGGCGCTCTGGTCTTTGAACTTAACGATAACCTCTCCCTCTCTGTAGTTGTAGGCAGAGAAACGGGCATCTACCTTTACCACTTCATCCTCGTTGTTGCGGTCTTGTGCCATTGTTGGTATGGCGGCAAGGGCTGTCAACGCGATAGTAAAAATGCGATGTAGTTCCATAATGTTATGTTTTAAATGTTAATTATATATGCTATAGAGTTGGTTACTTTATCTGTGGGTATAGGTCTTCACTTATTCCACGACATAGGTTACTTTCTTTGATATAGCTTTCTTTGTCCTTTTTTGTTATTATTTGAAGTTTGGGTTAAAATACTAATAATATGCAAAATTATTAAATATAAAGATGTGAAGCAAGTGTTTTGTATGATTTTTTTTAGGTTGTGGATTTGGGCAGCAAAAGGGAGTGCCACAAGCACTCGCAAATCCATAGAAATCCTGATAATAATCCAATAACCATTAGCCAACTAAGAAATCAGTGAAAAAGCAAAATCAGTTATTACTCCGTATACTGCCATCAGCCCCCACCTAGCCTCCCCCGAAGGATGACCCATCCTAACCTTCAAACCCATCCTGACCTTCCCAAAGGGAAGGAACAAGTTACTATACCAATCATTTCAGCCAATGAACTTCAGCCCCCACCTAGCCTCCCCCGTAGGGGAGGGACTAGTTACTCTTGACTATTTGATTATCAGCGGATTACCATAAATCGGAGTAACCAGCATCTCCCCCGTTGGGGAGATGCTGGTTACTCCGTCTTGTTGTTAAGTTACTGTAATGGGCAAATTATGATTACAAAATCAGGGAACATGCGATGCGAAGCCCTCGTAAAACGCACTGTTTATGCAGTATTGCGTACAAATTCAAGAATTTGGAAGCCATAATCTTGACAAAATTGTGATTATTCGGAGAGTATGCATATCTTTGCGATGTGACAAGAGACGGTGGTCTTTTGGTTAAACCCCAAACGGTCATCAGGCCGTTAAAAACCACTCTTCTAAAAAATCAAAATCCAAGCAAGCCCTAATGACCGTTTTGGGTTAAACGGCCTAATGACCGTTTGGGGGTTAATCTCGAAGAAAAATCGTTTGGCTTTTACTTGCAACAGTCTGACGAAAGATGTATCTTTGCATTACATAAAATATGTAACATAAAACATGTAATGATAGTAAAGCGCTATGCGTCAGCGCCTTGCCGTCACTTCTTGCGGTAGTATGCCCTTATGCCGTCTTTGAATTTCAGCTGCAGACTGTCTTTCATCATGAGTACAATCTCCACGGTGTCTTTCTGAGGCTTCAGTTTGCGGCGCTTCTTGTTGCCGGTGTCTATCGTTCCCTCGGTGAACACCAGTCTGCCGTTGAGCACGTGCCACTCCTTGTAGTATTCCGCCTGTGGATATTCCACGGGGCTCTCGCCCGTCAGACTCGTCTGCTTGAAACGCAGTCCCACAGGTTCCATCGTGAACTGCTTCTTGATTCTGAATCCCTGTTCTATCGGCACCATCAGCTTCTGTATCATGGAGTCGCGTTCCGGATTGGCTTTCGGTTTTGGCATACCGGCGATGTGGGGCTTCTTGCGCAGTTTCGGCATTACCTGATACACCCATGTGCCCTTCAGCTCATCGAGGTCTATCACGATGTCCGCCTTCCTCTTGTCCTCCTTGTTTATTACGATGGCGAGCTGGTCGCCGATCTTCGGTCTGCCGAACACCTGTCGGGACTGCATGGCGTCGATGATGCTGAACGTTATGGGGTCGCTGTCGTCGGTAGGCAGCACTACCACTACGGAGTCGGTGCATCCCTCGCAGGCAAGTCCGTAGAATGTGGAGTCGCCGGGTATGCGCTCGTCTTTCACCACAGCAGGTTTGTCGTCGCTTTTCTTGTCGGATGAGCATGCTGCCGTGATGGTGAATATCGCTGCTGCTATTATGAATAGGGGTAGGAATCTCGATGTTCTCATTGTCTTGTATTTTCGTTTGTTTTCTTCTTCAAGGCAAAGGTAGCGTAATTTGTGTGAAATCACAAGACAATCAATTAAAAAAAAGAGCGGACCCCGTCTGTGAGTCCGCCCCTCGTATTGTTTTTCGGCTGCTGCCATATCCGGGAAAATCAGTCATTCCGCGATATGGCGGCTGTCGTTATCTGTTGAAAGATTTGATAGCCTTTCCGTTTCTCATGAGCATCATATTGAAGCCACGCACTTTGGCGTCCTTCTGAACCTGCTTGCCGTCGGCAGTGAAACGAGCCACAACCTTGTTTGCAGCGTCGGCAGATGGTGCAGACTCCACGGCGTCGGTGTCGTCATACTGAGTGTCGAGAACCCAAGACACATATCCGCCGCCGAGCTCATCAGAAGTCTCGCCCTCTTTGTATGCGAATCCGGCGATGTAGCGACCGTCGGCAGAGATGGCAGCAGGAACGTTGAATGCACCGTTGTCGTAGTCGGCAAGGAGAGTAGCCTTAGGGAATTCAGAGGCGAGCGCCTTGATGCTTTCGTCGCCCTTCTTCCAGATGAATCCCAGACGCGGTCCGTAGAGTCCGCCATAGAATCCGACGATTGTGCCTTCGTCAGAAACGGCGGAGCCAGACACCTGACTTCCTGAATTTACGAACATCTCGTCTTCGGCATTAGGAGTGAATAATTCCAGAGAGTCGTTCTCCGTGTTGTAGCGTGCCACGCTCTGGATGGCTTCCCACCCACCGGTATACTGCTCGTAGTTTATCACCAGGTATTTTCCGTTGGCACTCATCACAGTCTGGTCGCAGCTGAATATTGTGAATGGCAATTTAGATTCCGTTGTAGCCGCAAAATACGGACGGGAGAAAGGATAAGGCATAAATGTCTTTCCGTCGCGGTTTGGAGCCCACAGCAGGGCAGGACGCGTAGCCATATCATCAACCCAATATCCGGATATTATGGAGTCGTTGGAAACCGACAGGGCAGTAGCACCGGAACTGGTAGCGCCGAGGAACTTGTCAGAAGGCTGCGGCAGGTCTACCGGAGTGCCCTCGTTGAAGATACAAGGTGTACTCTGGAAGTCATCACCGTCGTAGTGAGCACCAACAATCAGTTTTCCGTTCGGACTGATACCCATGAAAGTATACTGTTCGTTCTCGCCGTACTGAGTGCACTGCTCTGTGGCGAAATCGAATGTTGCTGCAGGACCGCTCCATCCCACAGCCACGCCATTGTCGGCCATAGACTTGATCTGTACGTCTGTTTCTGCGTCAGCGGCAGGGAAAGCCACAAACTTCTTGCTTTCCATATCGTATATCCATGCCTCGTTGACGCAATATCCCACACCGCCAAAGAATTTGCCGTTTGGAGACAATGTTGTGCCCAGGAGCTCTACACCTTCTGGATCAGGAATTTCAGTTATCCCATTCTGTGCCATCATCGCACTGCTTGTTGCCATCATCGCAACCATTGTTAGTAAAGTCTTTCTCATATCTTTTCGTATTTATTGTGATTAGTTTCGTATATTGTGTGCGTTTTCGTATTGCAAAAGTAATGATTATTTTGGATATACTGCAAGAAAAATGCTAAAATTTTACATATATTATCCGTTTTGTCGATAAATAGTAAGTTTTTAGGGTCTGTTGGTGATATTCTATTAATAAGATAAGGCGTATGAGATACAGCTGCTGTAACGCAGATTCCCTGTGTTGATTATCACGTTTGACCGGTTTCTTAAGAACAAGATGAGCGAAATTTCGTAATTCAACCCAAAACGGTAATAGACGGTGTTATGACAGGTTTGGACTTAAAATAAATAAATTATTTTGTATTGCTCACGATTTAGTTTATCTTTGCAATGTCAAAGGAAAGAGAATATAAGTGAAAAGAACAAAGATAAGCAATGTAGCTCTGAAATTCGTGCTGCCCGTGTTGCTAGGAGGAGTGATACTTTATTGGATGTATCGCGACTTCGACTTCAAACGCATAGAGAAAGTGATGCTACACGACATGGACTGGACATGGATGCTGCTGTCGCTGCCGTTCGGTATCACGGCACAGCTCTTCAGAGGCATAAGATGGAAGCAGACCCTGGAGCCGGTGGGCGAGAAGCCACGCCTCTCCACATGCGTCAACGCCATCTTCCTGTCATACGCCGCAAGTCTCGTGATACCCCGGGTGGGCGAGTTTACACGCTGCGGAGTGTTGAAGAAATGCGACGGAGTGTCGTTTCCGAAAGCCTTGGGGACGGTGGTCACGGAGCGAGCCATCGACACGCTGCTCGTGATGATAGTGACGGGAGTGACGCTGCTGGCGCAGATGAGTATCTTCGAGAGCTTCTTTCTGAGCACCGGAACGAGCATCGATGGCATACTGGCAAAATTCTCTGCCACAGGATATGTGGTGACGGCGATTTGCGCCGTGGCAGTGTTGGTGTTGCTCCATTTCCTGCTCAAACGCCTGTCGATATATAATAAGGTGAAGGCAACGCTCAGCGGCATCTGGCAGGGAATGCTCTCGCTGAAGAGCGTGAAGAACATACCGTTGTTCATATTGCTCACGCTCGGAATATGGGTGAGCTACTTCCTGCACTACTATCTCACGTTCTTCTGCTTCGGCTTCACCTCGGGCATGGGAGTGACGTGTGCCCTCGCCACCTTCGTGGTGGGAAGCATAGCGGTGATAGTACCCACGCCAAACGGAGCCGGACCATGGCATTTCGCCGTGAAGACGATGCTGCTGCTGTATGGTTCGGCAGCCCTCGGTCCCAATGCCATCACGGCAGACGAGGCACTCTCGTTTGTGCTCATCGTGCACACCATACAGACGATGCTCGTGGTGCTGCTCGGAGTGTGGGCTATGATAATGCTGAAAGCCCGTCCGCAAGCCATCTCGGAAATAGTGGAAAGGGAGGGAACGGACAGTATGGCGCAGAGATAACGAAACCGACTTTTTTTACAACCACGCTTCTCCGCACGAAGAATGCGATGCCGGAGGAGCCTAAACTTTAAATACTATGAGTGAAATCAGAAACCTGAAGCCAGAGTGCATCTGGAGAAACTTCGATGAGCTGACAAAAGTGCCACGCCCATCAGGACATTTGGAGAAAGTGCAAAAGTTCTTGCTTGAGTTTGCAAAACGTGTTGGTGTGGAGGCATTCCAGGATGCAGCCGGAAACATCGTGATGCGCAAACCGGCATCCGCTGGTATGGAAAACCGCAAGACAGCCATTCTGCAGGCCCACATGGACATGGTGCCACAGAAAGATCTCAAGAGCACTCACAACTTCGAGACCGATCCTATCGAGACATGGATCGACGGTGAGTGGGTAAGAGCAAAGGGCACTACGCTCGGCGCCGACAACGGTATGGGAGTGGCTGCCATCATGGCAATCATGGAGGACAACACGCTGAAGCACGGTCCGCTGGAGGCTCTCATCACCGCTGATGAAGAGACAGGCATGTTTGGTGTTACCGGTCTGCCGGAGGGCGAACTCGAGGGAACAATCCTCCTGAACCTCGACACAGAGGACGAGGGCGAGCTCATCATCGGTAGTGCCGGTGGTGTGGACATCACAGCAACTCTCGACTACAAAGAGGTGGAGACCGACAAGACCGACATCGCAGTAGCAGTGACTGTGAAGGGCTTGAAGGGTGGACACTCTGGACTGGAAATCGGTCTGGGCAGAGGAAACGCCAACAAGATGCTCGTGCGCATCGTTCGCGAGGCAATCACCGACGACGAGGCCCGTCTGGCTACATGGCACGGAGGAAACATGCGTAACGCCATTCCTTTTGAGGCTACGGCAGTGCTCACAATGCCTAAGGAGAACAAGGAAGACTTCATGGCTCTCTGCGCTGACTTCAAGGAGGATTTCATCGCTGAATATAAGGGTATAGAGGACGGTATCGACGTAGTGGTAGAGGATGTGGAGCTGCCTGCAACACAGATGCCACAGGAGATACAGGACAACATCGTTGACGCTATCTATGCCGTTCACAACGGCGTATGGCGCTACATCCCGTCTATCCCTGGAATCGTGGAGACATCATCAAACTTCGCTATCATCAACATTGAGGGTGGCAGCGTGGCATTCAAGTTCCTGGCACGCAGCTCAAGCGATAGCGTGAAGGCAGAGATCGGCGCTTCTATCGAGAGCTGCCTGAACATGGCAGGCATGAAGGTGGTGTTCAGCGGCGAGTATGGCGGCTGGGATCCAAACCCAGACAGCGAGCTGATCAAGGAGATGTGTGGCATCTACCGCAAACTCTTCAACAAGGAGCCTACAGTACAGGTGGTACATGCAGGTCTGGAGTGCAGCATGATCCTGAACAAATATCCAGGTCTTGACATCTGCTCATTCGGTCCGACACTCCGTTCACCTCACACTCAGAACGAGCGTTGCCTGATTCCTACAGTTCCTATGTTCTGGGATCTGCTCGTGAAGACTCTCGAGGAAATTCCTGAGAAGTAATACTGAATCCATCATCCCTCAACTGGCACATCGGGACACTCCATGATGCCAGTGGGGGATACCCCAATTATCGTGATTAGGGATAATCCCCAATCGGCCATTATGCCATTCGGGGACAAACAATAAGCCGTGTTGACAACTACACTCTCTGTAGCATTGTCAACACGGCTTTTGGTTTATCTCTTGCTTTATTCTTTGCTTATTTATCCCTTGCTTTATTCCTTGTTTTATTCTTAGCTCGTCATTTGCCTATAGGTTCCTTCCCTTTGGGAAGGTCAGGATGGGTTGCCCTTTGGGAAGGTCAGGATGGGTTGTCCTTTGGGAAGGTCAGGATGGGTTCTATGGTCATGATGGTTCCTGTTCAGCTCTTCCATCTCCATTTCTTCTTCACTTTATTGCCGATGCGCGAGAATACGTATGTGATATGCTGCGTAGGCAGGGATTTGCCCGTAACGATAAGAATCACGGCAGTCAGAATAAGCAGGATGCCGATGCCGAGACGCATGCTGAAAGCCTCGCCGAAGACGAATATGCCGATGCATACCGCCGTGATAGGTTCCAAGGCTCCCATCACCGCAGTAGGAGTAGAGCCGATGTCGTGTACGGCTACTACCATGAGCACCAGTGATATCACCGTAGGGAATACGGCGAGCACCAAGGCATACACCAGTTCGTGCATGGAGGTGAGCGGCTGCAGCCGGGCGTCGGGACCTACGAAGGAATAGCCGATGAGGATGAACGTTCCGATGAAGAGCACATAGAACGTGAGCTTGACCGACGACAGGCGCAGCGACGACTTGTTGACCACCACGATATACACGGCATAGGTGAGCGACGATATGATGACGAAGAACACGCCGATGGTGGACAGTGTGGCTCCGTCGCCACCCTTGTATAGCAGACTGATGCCACTGAGGGCGAGGATGATGGAGACTACGGTGACTGCCGTGACGCGCTCCTTGAAGAACACTGTCATTATCACAGCCACCATCACGGGATATACAAACAGGATGGTGGAGGCAATGCCGGCATCCATGAAATTGAAGCTGAAAAACAATGTCAGCGACGATGCCACCATCAGTGTGCCGAGCGTTGCCAACGTCTTTATCTCACGTAGCGTCACGGCAAACGACTTGCGCTGTGCCACCATCATCACTGCGAGAATCAGTGTGGCGAAGGCGTAACGATAGAAAATCACTGAGTTGGTGTTCAAACCGTCGGCATAAAGGTTCAGGGCACCAAGCGGGTTAGTGCCATAGCTGACAGCGGCGAGGATGCCGCAAATCGTACCTCTGATCTTTGGATTCATTTCTTGTTATTATTCTCTTTTATTGGTGTTTTAAAATAGAAAGGGGAAAATCTTGATGGGCTATATAGGACAGGATGGGCTGAAGTCAGCAGAATCTCATCTGCAAGGCAATCAAGGATTAAGAATTGGAATCCTCTTTAACCCAAATCGGTTATTAGGGCTTGCTTGGATTTTGTTATTTTAGA
>ULIZ01058465.1_pt1 | contig 14012 bp, 10 predicted proteins | sample 1950601 | NCBI WGS metagenome assembly ULIZ01 (sample SAMEA4835456, study PRJEB28245) | human gut metagenome | biome: gut microbiome; material: fecal sample | place: Denmark | collected 2008 | reverse complement strand
CATCTATCAATTATGTTGCGGAATTAAGGAACAAAAGATGCGAACATACATGAAACGAAGAGTACTGGGTATCCTGATGCTGCTGGCGCTTGCCTCTGCAAGTTGCTGGGCACAGAAGGCTGCCGTCAAGACAAACCTGATTTACGATGCTTCGGCAACGGTCAATCTGGGTGCGGAGTTTGCCCTTGCTCCCAAGTGGACACTTGACCTCTCGGCCAATTATAATGGTTGGGATATCAAGAGTGACAAGAAGTGGAAGCATTGGATGGCACAACCCGAGGCACGTTACTGGTTCTGTAACAAGTTCATGGGCCACTTCATCGGCATTCATGCCCATGGTGGTCAGTTCAACGTGGGCGGACTCGACCTGGACTTCAAGTTCCTGGGAACTGATTTCCGCAACTTGCGTGACCACCGCTACGAGGGTTGGTTCGTAGGTGGAGGCATTGCCTATGGTTATGCCTGGACACTGGGCAAGCACTGGAACATGGAAGCGGAGTTAGGCATAGGCTACAGCTACACCGACTCTGACAAGTATGCATGCGAGAAGTGCGGCAAGAAGGTGGAGTCCAATAGGAACCACCATTACTATGGCATCACCAAGGCTGCCCTCTCACTGGTATATGTATTCTGAAATTTATGAAGGAGGAATCACGATGATACACAATAGCAAGACAAACACCAAGATGACACGCTTAACCCGGCTTTCGGCTTGTGCTGCACGATGCACCCTGCTGATGGTGGTGCTCATGCTGGCTGACAATGCCAGGGCAGAGGTTCAGGGCGTGGCCGGAGGCCAGGTGCGCGTGGAGAACAAGCAGTTCAGAAAGGTGGGCAATAAGGTGAAGGTGGCTATGGACATCCGTCTTGACGACCTGCGCCTGAAGTCTAACCGCGGACTGATGCTTGTGCCCATGATGGTCAACGGACAGGATACCCTGCGCATGCAGGCTGTGGAGGTGCTGGGTCGCAAGCGCTATATCTATTGGCAACGCAATGGTTCCACCATGACCGAGAACCCCTTGGTGGTGGAGCGCAGGCACAATGGTGACGAGCAGACTGTGGCTTACAGGACTGAGGTGGAATATGAGGAGTGGATGACCAATTCGGCTTTGTTGCTGGCCGAGGACAACTGCGGATGCACGCAGACCTTGCTGGGCAACGCGCTCATCAGCGATGGTGGTGAGGCGCTGTTGGGTCCCTGGAAGTGCGCTTTCGCTTATGTGGAGCCCGATCCCGAACCTATCAAGGAGCGTCACGAGAGTGGAGTGGCTCGTCTCAACTTCCATCTCGACAAGTATGATATTGTTCCCTCTCTGGGCAACAACAGGGCAGAACTCGACAGCATACGCCGTACGATAGACAAGGTGAAGGATGATGCCGACGTGAAGATAACGTCCATCGAGCTGCACGGCTACGCATCACCCGACGGCAACTATCAGCACAATGCCGACCTGGCCCGCAACCGCATACGTGCACTCTACTTCTATCTGCGTGATATGTACAATCTTCCCGATGAGCTTTACCGTAACAACACCACTCCTGAGGACTGGGAAGGTGCCATTACAGGTGCTCGCCGAAGTGTTTTGAAGAAGAGGGATGTGGTGCTTGGCATCATGGAGAGCGACATGGATCCCGACAAGAAGGAGGCACAGTTGAGGCTCAAGGCTCCTGCCGACTACACTTACTTGGTGGAGAATGTGTTCCCGGGTTTGCGCCGCACCGAATATACAGTCAATTATGATGTGCGCAACTTCAATCTCGAAGAGGCTCGGCGTATCATCAACACCCGTCCTCAGAAGCTCTCGCTGAAAGAGATGTATGTGGTGGCAAACAGTTACGAACGCGGTTCGGAGGAATACAAGCATGCCTATGACGTGGCTGTGGCCATGTTCCCAAATGACGAGACTGCCAATGTGAATGCTGCCTATGTGGCTCTCGACGGAGGCGACTTGGGCAGGGCAGAACGCTATCTCAAGCGCGCTGGCAACACACCACAGGCCGAGAATGCACGTGGAGCACTGGAGGTGCTGCGTGGCAACTTTGACAAGGCACGCCCGCATTTCCAGAAAGCTGCCGATGCCGGACTCAAGGAGGCTGTGGAGAACCTCAGGGAACTGAAGCGTAGATTACAGTAAGAGAGTGCAGCCGAGGCTGCCTCCAATAACTTAAAGAATAAAAAAGAGAAAACTTAACTAATTTTTTATCAATTCTTACATTTATCGCTATGAAGAATTTTAAGCATTATTTGTTTGGTGCGCTGACAATGTCCGCAGCACTTGCATTCACTGCCTGCACCAGTGAGAACGAAGTGGGTGAACCCCAGGAGAACGTGAAAGGTTTCTATCTGCAGATGAGCCTGATAGGTGAGACCCCAACACGTACAGAGCTTGAGCAGCCTCAGCTGGATGCCACTGTGGCTGAGAGCAAAGTTACTACCGGCACATTGTTCCTCTTCCAGGGACCCGCTCTGAAGTTCCAGAAGAAAATAACCGCCAATGACTGGATGGGCGACAATCCTTCTCAGGGGGTGACAGGTACCACCAATGTCATTGCTGTCAGCGTGTCCAACGTAAAACCCAATACTGAATACAGCGTGTATTTCCTGGCTAATGACAATCAGGCGGGACTGGATGTGGCAGGCAATCCTCTGGGCTTCATCTATAATGCAGAGAGAAAGTTTGCTGGCACAATGGCTGATGCCGATGCATTCGTGATGTTCAACCAGAACGATCCCAGCTGCAAGGCCGACCAGTATAAGGTGGAGTTCACCGAGGCAAACAAGTCGGTGGATAATCCTGCCAAGATAAAGGGTGACAAGGCCATCAAGATTGAGCGTCTCGTAGCACGCGTAGATAAGCCAAAAGTGACTCCTACAACCATTACTGCTCCTGAGACTGATGCTACTCCTGACCAGCAGGATGCACAGACCAAGGTGGAGAGCATCGCACTGGAAGGTTATGCACTGTCTAACCTGCCCATGAAGACCAACGTGATGCAGCAGTGGGGTGACAACGGTGAGTTCCTGATGCCCACACCTACAACTTACTTCAATGCCTATAACGAATTCGGTACAAAGACTAAGCTCGGAGACGTTCCGTTTGACAATGCCGCAGTCAACTACGTATTCGAGAACAGAGGTGCAATCAACGAACATGAATATACCGCTATGTATATGAAGTATAAGGTGACTCTGAACTCAGATGTTGACGGTGGAACTGCAGACTTCACTGACGGCACCTTCTACCGCTATGACCACAAGATCTATACTTCACTGGAGAGCATCCAGAACAGCATTGGCGGCACAAACCCATTCGGTGGGGGCAAGACTGTAGAAGTATTGCTGGCAGAGCTGCACAAAAATGACGCTGGCGGATGCGATGCCACAGAAGAACAACTTTCTGAATTCCGTGCCAATTACCAGATAGAAGTCTTCCACCAGGGATTCTGCTATTACAATGTTCCTGTTGAGGCTCAGAACCAGAAGTACACTGGCTACTACACCACTCTGCGTAACACCATTTACCAGATTAACGTCAAGAATATCTTCAACGTAGGTTCTGATGTTCCCAACGGAGATCCCGATGATAAGAAGCCTAACTACTACATGCAGGTACAGGTGGAGGTTAATCCTTGGGTGCTCAAGTCATACGATATTGATCTGAAGTAAACCTTAATAGACTCTATATTTTACTTGTCAGTCCCCTGGAGGCTGTTGTCTCCAGGGGGCAAGGCAAGTCCCTTGCCAACCGAAACATTCCCGCATGCCCGACATGCTACTCCTGGGTGGGAACCGGGGAACCCCTTGTGCATACTGCCAGCAGGCAGACAGCACCACCGGATGAGAAAATGACAGATGTGGCAGCACTCCGCAGGGAGGCAGCCCATACCATATATACAGAGAGTAATAACGTAACAAAAGAACGAACAAGATATGGCACAGATGCTTAAGAAATCCTGGCGCGCGGCTCTGATGGTGGCTTGCTTGGCTCCATTCATATTCACATCGTGCATCAAAGACGACCTCGATGGGTGCAATCCTTTGGAAGGCATTTACATCAACTTCGTCTATGATTACAATGTGAAGCAGGCCGACGCATTTGACAGCGAGGTGAGAAACCTGCACGTGTATGTGTTTGATGCCAACGGAAGGTTCGTCACACAGAAGGACACCGCTGCCAGCATGTTTACCAAGGAGTATAACATGAACATTGCCGGACTCGACACCGGCCGCTACAAGATTATCACTCTGGCCTATGACCGTCAGGTGGTGCCCGCAGAAGACAACTTCCGCATCTCCACATTACGTCCGGGCGAGAGTACCGAAGCCGACCTGCATGCACAGTTGCAGAGTACGCGTGGCGAGAACAGCACACAGTTTGCGGCACTCTATAGTGGTGAGCAGACCATCCATCTCGATGGCAAGTTCGCTTTTGCCACAGTGCCTCTGAAGAAACTTACCAATAGCTATCGCGTGATACTGATGCCCTACACCAGTGGCGACGAGTCATTTGTGACGGACAACTTCGATATCCGCATCACAGGATATGCCACGTGGCTCAACTGGGATGGCTCTCTGCGTCAGGCTGGTGCCATCACTTACCGCCCATACAATATGGGAATGGAAGTTTATGAGGGAGCTGCCGGCGATCCTTCGCCCATTGACAAGGCACTCACATTCGACCTCTGCTCCTCCCGGCTCTTCTATCCCCAGCCCGAGGGACAGGATGCACGCCTGATTATCACCGACAAGCGCAATGGTTCTGTGGTATTCAACCACTCTCTTCCCTGGCTGCTCTCCCTTTACGGAGGCAGTGAGAAACTTGAGAAATGGAGTACGCAGGAGTATCTTGACCGCCAGGACCACTACACGCTCATGTTCTTCTTCGATGCCAACTACAACTTCTATGCCCGCATCAAGGTGAACGACTGGGTGGTGCACCTCTCCGACGTGGAATTCTGACCCTCTCTGTGGGGCTGTTCCAGAACGTGCTAATAAAGGAATCTATTCACAAACTCAATACAGACAACGATGTTGCACATGCACATGACATATAAGAGAATGCTGAGGGGAGCCACCCGAATGATCCTTTCGTGCCTGACGCTGCTTGGCGCCATGCTGCCTGTGGCATGTGTCTATGAGCAGATACCCGAGGCGTATGATGAGGCCGACACCTATATCCACCTCAATCTCATCTCCTCTGAAACCAATACACGCGGCGTGAGTGATGAGCATCAGGGGACAGTAGATGAGAATACCATCACCAGTCTGCGGGTATGGGCTTTCGACGCAGACAGCAAATCGGTGGGCGGAACCGCTCTGTGTTACAAGGAGGAGACGGCACTCAATGCCACCACAGGACTTCACACCTTCACTATGAAGTTGCCACGCATGACCGGCGGACGTCCTCTCAAGAAGATAGACCTCTATATCCTGGCCAATGCCGAGAGCGGTTCCAATCTGGCCACACCGGCCGAGAACCGTCAGCTCACACGTCAGGAGTTGCAGGAGAAGGTGGTGTCTGAGTCATTCGGACTCAATGCTCAGGGCGACCCACAGTGTGTGGTGGTGCCTGCAGGCGGACTTCCCATGAGCCGTATAGTGCAGGACATTCCCATTGAAGGATATGTGACCGAGGCACCCAATGTGACCAACCCCACCATCAATATCCCGCTCACCAGAGCTGTGAGCAAGTTGCACTTCTTCTTCTCGCGCCGTTCCAATGCAGGCACAGAGCAGGTGGAGGTGACAGGCATCGAAGTGGGAGCCGGCACTGTGCCTGAGGCCAGTCTGGTGTTCCCATTGCCCGTGACGTTTGCCAGTCCTATTCCTGCCGACCTGACCGACACTCGCTCCTACAGCAGTTACGTCAACCATGCCGTGCGCAGGATGGGAACCATCAAGGCTTCAGGCATTCCCGAGTTGGACGAGCCTAAGTCGCTCATTCGTGGCACTTCGGAGGATGCCGAGGCTTATATGGCCCGATTGGCCAATGCAGGCATGACCAGCCATTATCTCACCTATCTGCGCGAGACCGACCAGGAAGTGCCCATCACCATCCATTACCGCTTGGGTGAGGGAGGAAGCGAGAAGGCTGCCACAGTAAACGTGCTGGCTGGCGACCTCAGGAGAAATCACGAGGTGGTGGTATATGGATATTTCCTCGAGGGAGGACTGCTGGCTGTGGAGCCTCAGGTGCTTCCGTGGGCCGAGACCAGCAACTTCAACTTTGCCGACAAGTGTGAGGTGAAGCTCACTCACGGCACTGTGACTCTCGATGCTACGGGTAACTATATAGCTATCAGCTACCAGGACTGGACCACAGGAGCTGCCATCTCTGGCTCTCCGCTCATTACCTTCGACGTCAATACAGGTGCCCGCCGATGGGTGTTGCAGACTGACAATCCTGCCTTTGGCTTCCTTGTTGAGGGAGAGACCCAGTTGCGCGACCAGTTGACAGGTTATGACGGAACGGTGAACTTCTATCTTATGCCGCGTGTGAAGGTGGATGAGGCGCTGGAGCAAAACCGCAAAGCAAGCATCTTCATGACCCTTCCCGAGTCTGACAACAGCCGTCTGCTCATCAATGTAGGCGAGAACAGTTTGCCTGGTGGGGATGACCACATCGACTTCTGGCAGAAGTCATAGAGACGATTCAGATATTTGACATAAAGAGATCACAGACATGAATACATCAAGACATAGGACATACATCATGGGGATAGCACTTGTGGCTGTCCTGGGTGTGCTGGCCGGCTGCACGAGCGAGGAGAACTTGCCGCAGCAGGGAGGCATGCTGAGGGCAGAGACACAGGTGAGTGGCTCACGCGCCGACGGCTCCAGCGTGGTGCCTTCTGACGACGCGCTCAACGAGAGTAGTCTGGCTGGCGGACTGCAGGTATTCGTGTTTGACAAGGCTGGAAACAAGAAGCTTTACCGCCGCATCACGGATGCCAAGGAGGGTGAGCAGAGCACACTGCAGACAGGCAACTGGCTTCAGGACCTGACGCTTACTGCTGGCCAGGCCTATGATGTGTATGCCATTGCCAACGGACCCGCATCAGAAGTGGAGGCTTGCAATACAGTGGCAGAACTCAAGGCACTTGCCACCAGCGATGCCAATATATATAAGGTACACACTACAGCCGACAGGAAGTACTTCCTCATGGACCAGTACCTGGAGTGGACACCTACTGCCGACAGCCGTCAGGTCATCAAACTGGATGCCATGAAGAGGGCTGCTGCCAAGATTCAGCTCGATCTGAATGCCGTAGTAGATGGCTACACCGTGGGAACACCCATGTTCCGCATGGTGAACTATAATACATCAACCAGTATTCTGGAGAAGGGTAGCGAAGGGCATGTCTCTGTGACAGAGATGGAACAGTATGTTGGAAACTCCAACAGTTTCAATGGAGAGGATGGACTCTATTGGAATCGATTTGTGGCCTATAGCTATTCCTTCTCCTGGGCTGGTGAAATGGAGCAGCGTCCCTGCATACTGGTGAAGCTGCCTCTGACCAAGAACGGTGAGAGCGAGACCAAGTTCTTCTATTATCGCATACCTGTTCGCCCCACAGAGGAAACTGCTCTGGAGCGCAACCATATATATAAGGTAATAGCCAAGGTGACATCTTTGGGTGCCAGTTCGGAGTTGCGTGCCGACATGGAAGCCGACATTCAGTACTGCGTGCTGCCGTGGACTCAGCAGGAGGTAGATGTCAATGTGCCCGACCGCAAGTACCTCATGGTCACTCCCGACCTGGTGTTCATGCGCAACGTAGCCACTGACAACAGCATCAAGTTCTATGCTTCCTCGGCCTGCAAGGTGGAAATCAGCGAGGTGTATTATTATGACAAGAATAATACAAAGAAGACCATCAGCAAGGGCAATGTCCAGTATCCCACCGTTACGCTGACTGGAACCAACGAGGGACACATAGATATCAACTCAACGATACCCACAAACCTCACGGTGAAGTATATCAAGTTGCACATCCCATTGGCCAATGATCCCAGTACATACAAGGAAGTGTTGGTGAAGCAGTATCCTATTGAGTATGCACAGGCCATCTTCGGATGGTATTCCTCACGAAATGATGAGAGCTGGATAGACTATCAGAGGGACAAGACAGAGCATGATACGAAGAAGACATATTCGAATTATAATGGTTCTTACAGGGCCAAGATATATGTGCCGGAAGCGTATGACGGGACAACGGAAATATCTTATCTGATAGATGAAGGTGTGTCTTCTGGTGGTTGGCGGCCCACGGAGAAACCTCCTTATACAGCCAAGGCATCGGGCACAAGCCAGAACTCTAACCCCAATATGTATGTGATACAGATAACCAGTACCAATGGCGATTATGTGATAGGTCATCCAAAGATAGACTATAGCAATCCTAACAGTGACAGTTATGGCTCCAAAGACAATGTGGTTTCTCCTGCCTTTATGATTGCCTCACAGTTGGGAGCAGTGCTGTCTGGTGGCTTTAATGAGAAGACTGCCATCACTCATTGCAAGACCTACAGGGAGGTGGCCAAGGATGGTACGGTATATGACAATTGGCGTTTGCCTACCAATGCGGAAGTGCAGGTGATTTGTGACTATCAGGGCAAACCAGATTCTCCAATTGCTGTGGTGCTGGCTGGAGAGAAGTATCGGACGTTAAGTCAGGAGACAGTTACAGCGAATGAAAAAGGAAATGATGGCTATTTTGTCCGCTGTGTCCGCGATATGTCAAAGGAGGAAGTGGATAAACTGGAGGAGAGCAAGAAGTGAGTGAAATGCCTAAGGCGACTGGTGTAAGTGGCAAGAACGCCCCAAACGATTAGTATAAACAAAGAGACAGAGCTATGAAGACAACGCATATATATATAAGGTATATGGTCCTGCTGTGGGTTGCACTCTTCACACTGGCAGGCTGCAACAGCGAAATCACCACTGTACCACAGGGGGAGCAGGCTGATGGCATGATGCAGGTCAACCTCCTGGTGCATACAGCCGACTATGCTGTGCAGACACGTGCCAATGGGAGCGTGAAGGGTGTGGAAGGCATCGCCGAGGGAAGCATGCAGCTGCTTTGCTTCGACAAGGGCGGCTACTTTCTGGGAATGGGGCAGTCTGTCACCATAGGAGCCAATCCTGCCGGCGACGACAACAATCATTCGCTCCGCGCCACTGTGTATAACAGCACCGCCCGCATCCATTTCCTGGCCAATGCCAATATCACTATGGATCCACAGTGGGTGGGCATGGGAGAGAATATCCTGATGAACAAACTGGAGAGCAAGTATGATGTGAATACCCGGATGGTGTATTGGGGCTACCTCAAGCAGGCCGATCCTGAGGCGATGAAGGCTTATCTGGCCAACAGTGCCAATGTCATCTATATGCTGAGAGACCGTGCAAGGGTGGATGCCAAATGGGATGGCAACACGTCGGGAATCACGGACATCCAGGTGGCTCTGGCTGGTGGGTCCGACCGTGGATGTATGGCTCTGATGGACAAGAGTACACTCGCTTTCCCCGAGATAAGAACCAAGACCGACTGGGAGAAGAGTCTCACCTTCATCTGTCAGCCTCTCACCTATGAGCGTTTGGGGCTTGACGAGGGCGCTTTTGCCAGTCAGGCTTTTGCCTATGAGACAGAGAACAGCGTCATAGAACCGCTTGCCGTCATCCTGAAAGCCACCTACGCTGGTGGTGCCACCAAGTATCACAAGGTGTATCTGCAGGATGCACAGTACCAGAACTACCAGGTGAGGCGCAACCACACCTACCGCATCAATGTGAAGAGGCTCAATGCCGAGTACGGCTACAATACTGCCCGCGAGGCTGTGGATGGTCAGGGAAGCAACGACATCTGGGTGGAGGTGGATGATATCATCTCTGAAATCAGCGCAGGAGACTTCACCCTCAGGATAGCCAGCGGCAAGGTGGGTGCCACCTCCATAGTCTATAACCATGGTGCAGATGCCAGCCAAACTATTCCCTTTACCTATTCGGGCGATGCAACAATGACGCAGGGGGATTTCGAATACCGCTTTACCTCCAATCAGGGACTGGCTGAGCAAACCAGTTTGGGGATGAGCTATGCGGGCAACGGCAACGAGAGTCACCTCTCCTTTACCCTCAAACCTGTGACAGGAACCCTCAATAGCGCCATCATCTTCCTGCGTGACAAGAAGCACGGACTGAGCCGCTACATCAACCTCTACAGCATCAGCCACTTCAGCTTCGGATATAATGCCGGCGGAATCACCATTGGCAAGGCGGCAGGACAGGATGCTACCTTCACCTTCACCATACCTGACGACTATCCCCAAGACCTCTATCCCGTGGTGGTGAAGTTCGCTTCTGACGATGTCAACCCTCGTGGAGTGGATGTGGAGGTGGGCAGCACCAATGAGCCACCTATCAATCAGGAGTGGAACTGCTGGTTTGTGAAGAAGTGCTATGCTCCCGGCTCCTACAATGTGACCATGCGCAATGTGCGTGCCAAGACTACCGGCGCCAGAGGAAAGTTCTATATGAAGGCAGCCTACTATGGCAAGGATGCTGCCAGTGTGAACCAAGCCATCGAGATTCCGGTCACTTTCCAGTAGGGTGATATTTGATAGATGTAACTTTGCCTGCGTACTGGCTGAACAAGGTCGCCAGGGATACCCGCGAAGGTATCCAAGGATACTTTGTAAAGTAAGCAAGGATACTTTTTCTGGTCAGTAGAGATACTTGCCGAGTTGTCTAAGCAAACCTTGGCAAGTATCTTTGCTGACTCCTTTCAGTATCTTGGGAAACGTCCCCGCAGCAGAGTCCGTCATGTGGCAAAAGAGAATGTTAGGATGAGACGTTTTACCCCTTCCCCAGTTCGTCTGGGACTGCTTCTGCTGGCCATGATAGTCAGTGTGGTGCTGCATGCACAAGGCAGGCAGTTCCCCTTTCCCAGTGTGCCCGGCACCCTGCGCACTCCTGAGGACAGACTCCAATACCTGGGCATCCACTATTGGGACCGCTTTGACTTCCGCAGCCAGTCCCTTCTGGCCGACAAGGATGTTACCGAGCAGGGCTTCGTCAACTTCCTCGACCTGCTCTCGCGCATGGACAGCCTGACTGCCGCACGCAGTGCCGATGCCTTTGTGGGCAAGGCTTTTGCCTGGAAGCAGTCGGCCGACACCTTCACCTCACTTGCCCATCATTATCTGGAAAATCCCCAGTCACCCCTGCGCAATGATGCTGTCTATGTGGTGCTCCTGCGCTCCATGCGCCGCCGCAAGGGACTCACACTCACCCAGCGGCAGAGTCTGGACTATAAGATAAAGACCTTCGGCAGCAATCTTCCCGGTCATCGTGCCACCGATTTCCAGTTTGTCGATCGCCAGGGAAAGCGCCATCGGCTGAGCGACTACAGGCATGAGCGCGTGCTCATCTTCTTTTACGACCCCGATTGTGACAACTGCCACCGCATTTCCAGCCAGTTGTCGCGTGACCATCGGCTGGCCGGCACCCGAGTGCTTGCCATCTATCCCGACAGCGACACACAGCACTGGCAGCGCACTCCGCAGGCTTTCCCCCGCACTTGGACTGATGGCTACAGCCCCAGAGGCGAAGTGAATGCCAAGTTGCTCTACACCGTGCGGGCCACTCCCACATTGATGCTCATCGGTAGAGGCGGACTGGTGGAGCTGAAGGACCCTGCTCCCGAGCAGTTGCTCAGCCATTTGGAGCGGTAGGGTAGCCGCTTCTTCATAAGTGTCCCTTGCTGCCTCATGTTTTTGGCCAAAATCCCTCTTGGACTACCTTTGCATTATGCTCACAGACCCTCAGAATTGTTCCTTTTTGCTTATATAGTGCTCTGTGGCGAAAATTCACGCAAAAAAAGTGCCTTGTAGATTGCAGTTTCACTGGAAAGTGTTAACTTTGTCTTATATTCACAAACAAACTCAATAACGCGATGAAGAAACTTATGATTTTACTGGTTGCGGTGCTGATGGGTTCAGCAACTGCATCGGCTCAGGTCACAAAGGGGCTGACATGGGCCGTAGAAGGTGGCATTGGCAGCGAGCTGGAGCTTGGTGGTCGTGCACAGTATGAGTTTAACAAATACTTGGCATGGGATGTGGCCAGCGTGAAGTATGCATTTGATTATGGCGACGACTGCAATGCCCATGAGTGGGAGGTGACTACCGGTATTCGTGGCTTCTCGCCCACATTCGGTCCCAAGTTGCGTGCGTTTGCCGCTCTTGACCTGGGTTATGGCGGTATCAAGGCAGCTGAGGACCATGCGGATGCAGTTCACTGCTTTGCTCTGGACTTCACCATCGGCCTGCAGGTATATAAAGGACTCTATCTGGGATACGGCTTCGGAGGCCTGTTCAACGATGGCAGTCACAAGGATCATCTGCTTCGTGTAGGCTGGATGTTCTGATAAGGCAGGATGTTCCCTGCATTGAAACGAAAACTCCAAAATGTTTGTACTATAACGCATATTCATATGTGGGAAGAGGGGCAGCAAGTGATTGTAGCCCCTCTTTTACTTTTCCATAGTTAGCCTTTCGCATTTTCTTAGTTGGCTTTTTGCTTTCCCATGGTGGTTTGTCTGCCTTTCCTTTTCCCCTTCATCCGCTTTCATTCCCCTTGTATTCGTCCTCCTTCTTCGCTTCATTCTTCCCGTCACTCCCGCTCCAGCACGAATGATTCCACCCCGTTCCGTATCAAGGATTAGAGCGCTGTGCCGTTTCTAGCCCTTTCCTGCCCACTTCAAAATCTGTGATTCTTGGCTCTTTGTCTGGGCGGAGCGAAGTCGGAATTTGATGTGGGCGTCTTCAAAAAATCCCTTTGTCCTGCTGTGGGAATGATGGAATTATTGTAACTTTGTCTTTACAAACGTTAAAGATGCATTAAGAATAAAGCTGTAGCCTTATGAATTTCCTTGAGCAAAAGATTATGGAGGAGGGGACCATCAAGCCCGGAAACATCCTGAAGGTGGATAACTTCCTCAACCATCAGATCGACATCGACATTATGCGGCAGATCGCATACGAGTTCAAGCGCCGTTTCCGCGGCGAGCCTGTCACTAAGATTCTCACTATCGAGGCCAGTGGAATAGCCATCGGAGTGCTGCTGGGCGACCTCTACGACGTGCCTGTGGTGTTTGCCAAGAAGGGCGAAACGGCCAACTGCACCGATGACAAGTATATCTCCCATGCCTACAGCTTCACTCACAAGCGCATGAACAACATCTTCGTGTCGCGTCCCTACCTCAATGCTGAGGACAAGGTGCTCATTGTGGACGACTTTCTGGCCGATGGACAGGCGGCTCTCTCCCTCATCGACATCGTGAAGCAGGCTGGTGCTTCGGTCACCGGAATAGGCATCGCCATAGAGAAGGGACAGCAGAAGGGTGGAGGCATCCTGCGCGAGGCGGGCTATCATCTGGAGAGCATAGCCATACTGGACGGTATGGACTATGAGACGCAGACCTTCCAGTTCCGTCCTCAGGAGCACAAGTGATATTTCCCCAACTGGAAAAAATAATGCGCCAGGTGCAAAGCGGCGACCCAGTATGGGACGTGTGGCCAATGGCGCAGCTGTATAAACATCTCAACATTTCACACTTACTCCCATGAGTAACCTTTATTCTCTGGACGGTCGGGTGCCCCTTGGGCAGGCTGTCCCCTTCGGTCTGCAGCACGTGCTGGCCATGTTTGTGAGCAATGTGACTCCCATCATCATCCTGGCCAATGTGGCCGGACTGGAGCCGCAACTGAGTGCTGCACTGGTGCAAAACTGTATGGTGATAGCTGGCATAGGCACGCTGGTGCAGCTCTATCCCGTGTGGCGCATCGGTTCGCGCCTGCCTGTGGTGATGGGCATCAGTTTCACCTTCCTTAGCCTGGCAATCACCATTGCCACCACACAAGGTATGGGTTCGCTCATGGGTGCGGTGATAGTGGGCGGTCTGATAGAAGGCGTGCTGGGTCTGTGCGCCAAGTATTGGATGAAGCT
>ULIZ01071338.1_pt1 | contig 14025 bp, 9 predicted proteins | sample 1950601 | NCBI WGS metagenome assembly ULIZ01 (sample SAMEA4835456, study PRJEB28245) | human gut metagenome | biome: gut microbiome; material: fecal sample | place: Denmark | collected 2008 | reverse complement strand
GTCCAGCTTGCCTTTCAATGTAGTGTCACCAATTACGCCAAGGTTGCCACCAACAGTTGCATCGCCATCTACAGTAAGCTTACCACTAGCAGTAATATCCTTACCCTTGATATCGCCGGTTGTCGTTACATTGCCATTATCGTCAACGCCAAATGCACCATTAGCACCTTTAATTTTGCCATTAATACCATCAATAGCTGCTTTTGCTTCAGTGTAATCATCACCGCCAGCATAGAAACCATCGGTATCATAAGCACTAGAGGAAGTACCGATGATGATTTTTCCGTCATTGCTAAATTTTATTTGTTTTGCTTGATCACCTTTATTAAGATAAATTCCGTCAGACTCAAATTTCAAGTTATCATTAATGCTTACTACATTAGTAACTTTACCCTGGTTAAACGTTACGCCACCAACCTCAGAGCCATCAGCAACTTTGATTTTAGTTTCACCGTCAATCATGCCGTGAAGATTTACTATGCTTTCACGAGTCAGTGTTGCTTGCGCAGAAGTGCCACCAGCAAATTCTTCTTCAAGAACTATGCTTTTTGCTCTTACTTCGCCGTTAGCCAGCCTTACGTCGCCAGCATGAGTAATACCATCTATATAAGTAGCATTATCAGACGTAACCTTATTATCTTTCTTGAATTCGATTTTTTGCGTGTTATACTTCAAAGTATCTACGGCCTTATCATTTTTTACCTGGTAAGCTGAAAAATCAGATGCATTTACTTTGGTATCAATCTTAGCATCAAGTGTACTAACTTGCTCAGTAATCTTAGTATTCAGGTTAGTATTATAAGCTTCTACTTTACTATCTAAATTAGTTACCTGACCATTGACAGCCTGAATAGCATTACTATTATCTCCAACATTTTTGACCAGACTCTCGATAGTACCACTGGTAGCATCAGAGCCTACCTTCGCCATGGAAATATCAACACCCTCAATTGCTGTTTTAATATCATCGCCAGTCAGAGTAACCGTCCCGCTAAACTTGCCGTTCGTAAGGCTACCGTCGGTAATAGTTCCATCAGCAATAGCTGTGCCGCCAACTGTACCGTTAATGGTACCGATAACGCTTCCTGCTGTAATCGCACCATTGGTCAAACTCAGCGTCACATCCGCAGCATACACCGGTTCAAGACCAATGCCCCCCCCCGCGAGAATTGCGCACGTTACGGCAAGGGCCAACGCCTTGACATTACTCTTTTTCCTAGTCATAATCATCATCCTCCTTAAAGTATAAAACAAACCCATGCGTGCGCCTTATGCAACTATCACCATCCGACGCATTCCGCACAACTCTTATCATGCTCATTATCTCATAAAATTCAGTGAATTCAACGTCTTGTATCGTAAAGCGCAAATTCTCATCGTAAAACGCATTTTGCCAACTTTACTTGATTATTTTTTGTTCAAAACTGTAACAAATAAAACAATAGTTAAAGCATTTCCCACTAAAAACTAATCACTATCCACTACACACTAACCACTAATCACTAAAAAAACCTCCGCAACGGCCTTCATGACCGTAACGGAGGTTCCATTTTTTTATAACAAAGTATCCTTAATCCTGCAGCAACGCCCACTGCATATAGGCGTTGCGCACAGCTGCGCTGTCGCGCACCCTGATGGGTGCCTTAAAGCCATTGCCCAGCAAAAAATAATTGCTGTAGACACCCTCTACATAATGCATGTTAATCAGCACGCTGCGATAGGTAAGCAGAAAATAATCCTGCGTCAGCTTTTCCCGCACCTTGTTGATGGAGCTGTACACCTTATAGGTGCGTTGTGCTGTGTGAATATAGCAGTATTTATCCTGCACCTCTACAACGATAATGTCCTTAGGCTTTAGCTTTACCCTCTCCACCGCAGTATCAAAAGTAACATACTCTTCCTTGTCAAAAACACCGCAGCGCTGCAGCGCCTGCTCCAGCCTTTCCGGCTGCAAAGGCTTCAGCAAATAGTACGCCGCATCCAGCTCATAGCTTTCAATGGCAAAGTCATTACTCGAAGTAAGAAAGACCAGCTTAAAGTTAAGCCTGTGCTGGCGCAAACGCCGCACAAACTCCACGCCATTACCAGGCTTCAAATAGATATCCATAAAGACAATGTCAGCGCTATTTAAACACAAGTATTCACAGCACTGCTCCCCTTCAGTAAATGTACGTATATCCAAAAGCAGCTGATACTTCCTGCCTATTTCCTGCAGTTGCTGTTTAAGCTCTTCCAGCTCGCTTACATCATCATCACAAGCCACAATACGCATAATATCACTCTTTTCCTATAATAACATGCTCTTCTTTGCTTATGCTCAGCCTTCCGCCAGCACCTGCCGCAAAAGCTCCAGAGCGCTCGCTTCGCTCGCTTTGTTCGTGCCCAGCTCACCGCGGAAGGCACGCGCCAGGATGGATTTCTTCATCAGGTCGATGCTTACCAAGGCCTGCTCCGCTGCCTGCTGTGCTGCGCGCTCGCGTGCCAGCAGCTCGTCGATGAGGCGCACGATTTCGTGCTGTTCGGGGAGAGATGGGAGAGAAATAGGTAATTGAGAATATCCGCCAACGTTAAAGTGAGCTAATGCCATACCTCTTTTATTGTTAGAGATAAGCGTTTTGCACGCAGGAGAATTTGTATAAGCACACAAAAATTCAGAAGTTACTTTCTTTGAATCAGGTACTGCAATCAATATATCTATCGCATTAAACCCGTCATACTTTTCAGTAACAACACATGCTGTACCAGGATTTCCTGAACGAACTATCAATACATCACCTGTATGAACTTCGCTTCTCTTATTAGTATCTTGACCATTTTTATTAAGGTAAACCCAATCTTTATCTTCTATATAAGATTCTCTAACATTTGCAGACCTAAACGCCGCCACACCATTTTTTTGATCCGTATAATACTGTGAAGGTTTGATTACTATTCCTACTTTTATATCATTGCAAATATCTTTGACAAATTTTTCTTCCCAACTTTCATCGCTCACGCCGTTTTCCCGACGCCACGGCTTTGTCAGCTCGCCCGTAAACGCCTTGTGCAGAATTGCTGCCTTACGCACGGCAAAGCTGTCGGCAACCTCCTGCAGTCGCTCCTTTGCTTCATCGAGCTTGGCGAAAAGCTCTTCGATATGCTCGACAATTCGTTGCTGTTCGGAGAGTGGAGGGAGAGGGAAAGTCATATTTGTAATATACTCAGAACGTATATTGTTGATATTAACTCCACTAGCCAATTCTCTTATACTCTGCCTATATAAGAAACTTTGAAAAAATAAATCAACAAAACTTTTGTTACATCCGTTCTTTGGCCTTGCTAAAGTCAAAAAAGCACCAAATGCAACATCATTATAATCATAAAATGCTAAGCCCGCTCTTCCTATAACTTTTACACTACCAGTCGAAGAAACTATAATTATATCATTTTTTCGTATCAACTGAGCTTCTGAAACTAAAGATTTGTCAACATATACATTATCAGCGTTTAAATCTAAACCACCCTCTATTATGTTTCCTCCTCTTAAAATCAAGCAATCATTCTCCATTTTTTCATTGTGAACATCATGCTTTTTATAGGAAACTCCACGTAATAAATCTATGAAATTCCCAAGCCTAACCCACACCCAATTCTCCGGCACCTCATAAGGCTGTTCCTCCGCAGGCACCAGCGCCTGCTGCAAGCGTTCTTCTATTGTCAATGCTGTCTTTTTCTTTGGCATTGCCAGCTCTCCTTTATAAGCAAACGTGTTATTGCTTTAATGTATAATTTATGATAAAATGTTTTTGACAACCGTGTTGTAGGATGGTGTTGCCTTAATTCCTCAGGAATCGAGGTGATGCTTATGAAGAACTATTCCTTCCAAGACTTAATGCTCTTCGGAATGTTCATTCTGGCATTACTTACATTTATTTTTCAATATTGTAAATAACCCAGACATAAGAAAACCACTCCTACACTTTGCGGGTAAAGAAGTGGCTTTCTAAAACTTTGTTACTCAGGCAACCCACCTTGTGGGCGGTTGTCTTTTTCTATGTCTAATATACCACACAATTCATAGCTTTGCAAGTTTTGGATTTGTGCAGGATGCAGGAAAGCCTCTCCTCGGGGGGAGCTGGCGCCCGCAGGGCGACTGAGAGGGGTCTGCTGTCTTTATGCTTTCTTATAGTGAACCCCTCTCCGTCATCGCTACGCGATGCCACCCGCCCCAGGGCGCCTTCTCTTGCCCTACGGGCAATTCACCTTGTCTCCCCAAGGAGAGGCTCTTCTCTTTCTTCCTTCATCCTTCAATCTCTACTTTTATCTTTGCAAGCTCCTCAGCTCCTGCGCCACACTCTGCAGCAAATCCCCGGCCTCCGCCAGCTTTTCCGCAGCCTCTGCCGCGCTTTCCGCCGGGTCCGGCAAATCCTCGTAATCCAGCACGCTGTCATCCTTAATCAGGCCAAGGTCCAGACTGTTGCCCTTCTGCGCAATTTCCTCACGCGTAAAGCACTGCCAGCGCTCGTCTGCCACCTTGCTTCTGTCCTCCGCGCCGTAGGCCGCCTCAAAACCGGCAAAGTCGCTCGCCTTCAGCGGGTTCATCTTGCCGAAGGACGGCATGTTGGTGCGCAAATCATAAAACCACACGGCCTTGGTGCTGTCCTTATCCGTTTTTTCGCGCGTAAAGAAGAGTACATTGGTCTTGACACCCTGCGCGTAAAAAATACCCGTCGGCAAGCGCAGAATAGTGTGCAGATTGCACTTATCCATCAAGTCGACACGAATCCTTTCGCCGTCACCGTCGGCAAAAAGCACATTGTCCGGCAGTACCACGGCAGCGCGCGCCTTGCCGTCAGCCTTCAGGCTGCGGTAAATGTGCTGCAGGAAGTTCAGCTGCTTGTTGCTCGTGGGATAAGTAAAGTCGTCACGCGTTGCACGCTCGCCGCCTTTTTTCGTACCGAAGGGCGGGTTTGTCAGCACCACGTCATAGCCCTGCATCTCCTTGCCCACGTTGGAAAGCGTATCACCCAAAATAATTTTGCTCTGGATGTCATGCAGCATGGCGTTCATCAGCGCCAAGCGGTGCGTATCATGCACCAGCTCGCAGCCGGTGAAGGCCTGCGTATATTCAAACTCCGCCGTTTCCTCATCCAAATCAAAGAAATCGTTCGTCTGCTCACGCACAAAATTGCTTGCCGCAATCATAAAGCCAAAGGTACCGCAAGCAGGATCGTTGCAGCGCTCGCCGGCCTTGGGAGCCGCAAGGCGCGTCATTACGTCAATCAGCACACGCGGCGTAAAATACTGCCCTGCGCCGCTCTTCTTTTCGTTAGCGTTTTTCTCCAGCAGTCCCTCGTAAAGATTACCCAGGCCCTCCTCCTTCGCGCTGAACCAGTCCAGCTCGTCAATCGTCCTGATAATCTTTTCCAGGTTCTTCGGCTCGTCGATGTTCGTCGCCGCGCCCTTGTAAATCTCCTGAATGCGTCCCGTGCACCGCTCGCCCAGGTAATCAAGCAGCTCTTTGTAAAAGCTCTTCAGCTCCAATCCCTTGCGCGCCAGCAAATCATCCCAGCGATAGCCCTCCGGGATATTTTCCTCGCTGCCTGTTTCCTTGGCCATTTTCAAAAATAAAATATATGTCAGCTCCGTAACGTACTGATGATAAGTAATGCCGTCATCTCGCAGCACATTACACAAATTCCAGAGCTTTGCTACAATCTCCTGTGTATTCACGCAGTTTTGCCTCCATCTTCATATAAATAACCGTTGAATTCGCTCACGATATTATCCAAATCGTTGGCGAATATTTTTTGTGCCCGCGCATAACCGCCCAAGCGCTGCAATCGTTTGTCCTCCTTAAAAGCCTCCACGCTCAAAATATCCTGCTGCTGCATATAGCTGCGGATAATATCCAGCCACTTCTGCTGGGCAGGCGTAAATTTGTGGTTTTTGTTCAGCTTGTCAAAGGCACGGCTCAGCTGCGAGTTTTTGCTCACCAGCTCCGTTCCCAGCATATAGCGCCTGATAAGGCTGATAATGCCTGCCACCATCGTGCTGTTCGTGTATTCCGAATAGGCATCGTTCAGCTGCAGCGCCGTAAAGCCGTTGGCATCGAGCGTCAGCAGCAGCTCCTTCAGCTGCGCCTTCGTCAAATCCTTCGGACGAGTGCAAATGATATGCAGGGCAGCAATTTCGTTGGCGTGGCTCTTTAAATACGCCGCAAAATCGTTCAGATAATCTCCGGGCTTGGTCTTGTGCGCACCGTAGCCGCGCGTATGGCCTGTAAGCTCATCCTTGCCGTCGTAAATCATCCCGCCCATATTGCCGCCGGCCCGGTATTTTTCCAGCTGCTCCAGCGCCTCTTTATGCTGCAGCAAAAGCTCCTTAGCCTTGGCGGCATCCGCCTGCTGCAGCTCGCCGGCAAAGGCTGCCACATCCTTGCCCGTCGCCAGCACAAACTCCTTCTTCGTCTGCTCGTCCAGCTTGTTCACCTTGCGGCGCAGCTTTAAGGCCACCTGCTTGGCAATATCGGTAATCGCCTCCGCTGCCTCCGCTTCATCAAGCTGCTTCAGCAAATCCTGCACGGAAATCTGCGGATTGGCAACGGCAGGCATCGTCACCACCGGCTGCAGGCTGTTATATACGCCCACCGGGTCATAAATCTCAAAATGATCCTTGCCGATTTTATCGCAGCGGCGCGTCGCACGTCCCAGCATCTGCTCGAACAGGATACGCGATTTCACGCAGCGCATAAACACCAGCGTCGTAATCTCCGGCACGTCGATGCCGGTAGTCAGCAAATCCACCGTTACGACAATGCTGGGGAAGCGTTCGTTCTTGAAGCGCTTGATTTTCTCCTGAATCTTTTTCTGGTCACCGTTGGCCACGCTGCCGGTAATCTTCATAATCGCGTCGCTGTCCAGATTATCCTTGGCATAAAGCTCCTGCAGTATGCTCACAATCATATCGGCATGCGTATCGGTAGCAGCGTAAATCAGCGTTTTGCCGTATGTTTCCGGCGCATCGGGATAAAGATTTTTGGCAATCTCCGCCAGCACGGCCCTGTTGAATTCCGGCACGATAACCTTGCGGTTGAACTGGTCGACGTCAAAATCGACATCATCGTCCAAATAAGCCGTATCAAGCTCGCCTGTTTGCTTGTTAATATATTTAACAGTATCGCCCTTTTTGAGCTGAATTCCCTGCTCGCTGAGCTTCGTTGTCAGCTGATGCGGTGCGTCATGGTCAATCAGATAACCATCCAGCACAGCCTCGCGATAGGTGTAGGTATAAACAGGCTCGCCGAAAATTTCCGTCGTCTGCAGGGCAGGCGTTGCGGTGAGCGCAATTTTTACCGCGTTAAAATAATCCAGCACATAGCGATACTTGCTCTGGTAATCGCGCTGGTCGCGATAAAGCTGCTCCGCCTCTGCCATTTCCTTATCCAGAATATAACCGCGGTGCGCCTCGTCGATAATAATCAAATCATAATCGCTGACTGCGGGAATACGCTCCTCACTTTCGGCGTACATAATGCGCTTCATCATGCCCTGTACGGTAGCAACGTGCACGGCGGTTTCCGCATCAATCAGCTTATCGGTAAGCTCCTTGATATTGTAAATCTGGTCCAGCGTCTGCAGGCTTTCCAGCTTCACCTCTTTAAAAACATCCTGCGCCTGCACGCCCAAAGCATTGCGGTCAACAAGGAATAAAATACGCTTAAAGCGCTTCGCCTTCAAAAAGCGGTAAATCATGCCCAAAACCGTGCGTGTTTTGCCGGTGCCTGTGGCCATCGCCAGCAGCGCCGTCCGCTTGCCGCAGCGCACTGCATTATCCACCGCCTGCACAGCCTTCAGCTGATAATCGCGCAGATGCAGGCCGTTTTCATCCTGCAGAAAATCATACGGCAAAGCATCTAAGGCAGCGTTGCCCTCCGCAGTATTTTCCTGCAGCATTTCTTTTAAACCTAAGGGAGAAGGCCAGCCTGCCATAGCACGCGGCATATTGCCGCTTTGACGCAAATCCGCAAACCAGATACCGGATTTTACCTGCAGCTGCTGCACATACGGCCTGCCGTTGGCAGCAAAAACAAAGGGCACCTTGAAATCCTGCCACTGACCGAGCAAATATTCCGCGTCGCATTTTCTCACAGCGCGCGCGTAATCCTTGCATTGGTAGCTGATGACGCTGGAAATATCCGTGTCCCACTTTTTCGCTTCGATAAAGCCCACAAGCTCCGTACCGATAAAGAGCGCATAATCCGCGTAGCCCTTCTCCTCATTGCCCGGAACCTTGTCCGTAGGCCATTCGGCAATCGCCAGATTGCGTCCCTTCACAGGACGGCAGCCCTTGCTGTAACGCAAAACAGTAGTGTCGGCCTCCCAGCCAACCTGACGCAGCTGCTCGTCAATCAGGCAGCGTGTTTCCGCTTCCGTCTTCGGTCGTCTGTTGGCAGCCTGCAGATTCGCCTGACTGCGTTCCTTGTGCGGAACAGGCACAGCCTGCTGCGCCTTCTCGTTATCCTGCTTGCGCAGGCGCGCTTCCTCGGCCTTATCCTTGGCCGTTTCAACAAAGGCTGCCTCTGCCTGCTCCGCAGGCAAATGATATTCCTGATGCTGATAGCTGTAATCGCCATACACCTGCATAAACCATTCGCAAAGACTGTACGCCTGCGACAGCAGCAGCTTGGCCTTCTGCAGCGAATCCGTACCCTCATGGCGCGCTTCGTTGCCGCCCAAGCGCAGGCGGTGCATAATGCGTGCCAAATCCTCGGTGATATACTCTTCGTTTTCCAGCAGGCGGATTTTGTTTACCAGCGTATCCTTCATCTGATAAGGCATTGCTATATTGTCAAAGTCAAACATTTTATTAACGATATCTTCGCACAGCAGGCCCAGCTTAAAAAGGCAGGAGTTGGAATCGCTGTACAGATAGCGCTCCGCGAACTCGCCTGTTTTTTCCAGACCGGGAAATTGTGTGCGTAAAAAGCTGAAGCCAGATGCCATAAAAACGGCCTCCTTTGAGCTGTAAAATGATAATAATATATTTATATTCGCTTTGAAACAAAATTTACCTGCTGAATATGTTTTCGCAAAAGGCAATATCGCTGTAATAAAAAAAGCTGCCTGCCCTCCTGCATAAGGAAAGCAAGCAGCCATTAGCTCAGCAAACCGCTGTAAAGTAAAATAACCGCGCCAAGATTTCTCTTAGCACGGTTATCAGTTGTTATTTGAGCAATTCACGAACCATAACGTTAATACGTTTGCCATCTGCACGGCCTTTGGTTTTTGCCATAACTGCCGGCATTACCTTGCCCATATCTTTAGGACTTGTAGCACCAACAGCAGCAATAACTTCTGCCACGATAGCCTTCAGCTCGTCATCGCTGAGAGCTTCCGGAAGATATTTTCTCAGTATAGCAATTTCTTCCTTAGCTTGGGCAACCAATTCGTCACGACCTGCTTTTTGGAATTCCTCAACAGAATCCTGACGCATTTTGACCTCTTTCATCAAGACAGCCAGAACCTCATCATCTGTAAGTTCCTTTTTGTCATTGATTTCAACATTTTTAATATTAGCACGCACCATGCGGATAACAGATAAACGCAACTTGCCTGCTTCTCTGTCCTTCATGGCCTGCTTCATATCAGCAGTCAATTGGTCTTTTATAGACATACAGCCCGCCTCCAATTATCTGGTTTTACGTTTTCTGGCTGCTTCGGATTTTTTCTTACGTGCAACGCTCGGCTTTTCATAGTGCTCGCGTTTTCTTACCTCAGAAAGAATGCCTGCCTTTTGGGTTGCTCTTTTAAATCTGCGCAGTGCGCTGTCTAAAGTTTCATTCTTGCCAACTTTAATTTCTGCCATCTGTTCTCCCTCCCTCCACACACTTAGGGAAGTGTATATGCAAATTAAGTTTTCAGCTGTTGCCAGCTAAAAACACTTACTGATTAATTATACAAGAAAAGACAAGCATTGTCAAGGTTTAGCACGGGGGCCAACCCAAAGCTTTGCCGCCAATTACGTGAATGTGTAAATGTTTTACTGTCTGACCGCCTTCATCGCCGGTGTTGATAACAACGCGGAAGCCTTTTTCGGCAATTCCGGTCTTTTCAGCGATCATTTTAACCTTGCCCAGCATGTATGCAACCAGCTCGGGGTCCGCAGTAGTGATGTTAGCTGTGTGGTCCTTAGGCATCAGCAGCACATGAACCGGAGCAGCCGGAGCAACGTCATTGATAGCAATCATTTTATCATCTTCGTACACTTTGGTAGAAGGGATATCGCCCTTAATGATTTTGCAAAAAATACAATCCTCAGCCATTTCATGTCCCTCCTCTCATTTATCGTATCTAGTTATATTCTGTATTTATTTCTTTTATCCTGCTAAAGAAATAATTTTTTCACAAATTAATTCAATTCGCCCAGCAAAAAATCCTCTTTGATGCCAGTAATTTTTACCTTGGCAATGGTATTCGCCAGCTCCGCAGTTCCCGGAACGACAACACGCAGATAAGGTCCGCACAGGCCCTCCATATGCTCATCGTCCACCGGCTGCTCGAACAGTACCTCTTCCACCTTGCCGACAGTGCTCTGCAGCATTTGCTGATGCAGCTCCTCGTCCACCTTCGCCAAACGCGCCGCACGCTCGCTCTTCACTGCCTCGTCCACCTGCTCCTTCATTTCGGCAGCAGGCGTGCCCTTGCGCTTAGAATAAGGGAAGATATGCATTTTGGCAAAGCCGCATTTCTTGGCAAATTCCAAAGTAGTCGCAAAGTCCTCCTCGGTTTCGCCGGGGAAGCCCACGATAACGTCCGTAGTAATTGCCACATCAGGCACCTGCGCACGGATTTCGTTCACCAGCTCCGTAAAGCGCTTTGTGTCATAAGGACGATGCATAGCGCGCAAAATCTTGTCGCAGCCGCTTTGCAGCGGCAGATGCAGGTGACGCTGCAGGCGCGGTTCCTCTGCCATCAGCTGCAGCAAGCGCGGCTCCACCTCCACGGATTCCAGCGAACCGAGGCGCACACGCTGCACGCCCTCAACGCTCAGCACTGCCTTTACCGCATCATACAAAGTAACGTGCTTGCCTTCCTTCGCCAGCTCCTTGCCATAGCAGCCAAGGTGAATGCCGATGAGCACAACCTCCTTGTAGCCTGCGGCAACCAGCTTGCCAACCTCCTCGCGGATGCTTTCCAGGCTGCGGCTGCGCAGCGGACCGCGGGCAAAGGGAATAATGCAGTAGGTGCAGTATTGGTTGCAGCCCTCCTGAATTTTGAGGAAGGCGCGGGTTTTATCGGTTTCCGTGCCAACGCCCAGCTCTTCGAACTTAGTGTCCACAGTCATCTGCTGCACATTATCCAGAATCTCCGTGCGCTTGTGCTCCAGCGCCTCCTCAACCAGCTCCACAATGCGGCCGCGCTCCTGATTGCCGATGATTACATCAACACCTTCGATAGCACGCACCTCCTCCGGCGCAGTCTGCGGATAGCAGCCGGTAACAACCACCAAGGACAGCGGATTGTGACGCACAGCGCGGTTGATAATCTGACGCGATTTGCGCTGACCGGTATTGGTAACAACGCAGGTATTAACTAAATAAACGTCTGCCGGTTCACCGAAAGGCACAACCTCATAGCCTGACGCACGGAAAATCCCCTCCATGCTGGCAGTATCAGCCTGGTTGACCTTACAGCCCAGCGTATAAAATGCAATTTTTCTCATCTATGTTTAATCTCCTAAATCTCCGGTTTCATAAAAAATCGCTGAAATAGCAACAAGTCCTGCCGTTTCCGCACGCAGAATACGTCTGCCCAGCGACACAGGCACAGCGCCTACTGCGCGTGCCGAATCCAGCTCCGCTTCGCTGATGCCGCCCTCAGGACCGATAATCAGCAGCAGATCTGTCAGTGCGCCATTCGCCTGTGCCTCCTTCAGCGCCGCCTTCAGGCTCTTTTTATCCTCGCACTCGTAAGCGATAATCTTCGTAGCGCAGTCATTCGCCGCCAGCATCTGTGCCATCGTCTGCACAGGCTGCACCTCGGGAATAATATCACGCTTGCTCTGCTTGGCAGCGGACTCGGCAATCTTCTGCCAGCGCTCCACCTTTTTGGCAGCCTTAGCACCGTCAAGGCGTACTACGGAATGCTCCATAGCCACAGGTACCACGCTGTAAGCGCCCATCTCCACAGCCTTCTGGATGATGAACTCCATCTTCTCGCCCTTCGCCAGGCCCTGCGCCAAAATCAGGCGCACCGCCGGCTCATGGCTTTCTGCCAGCTTCTCCAGGCAATGCACAGTCACGCACTCGCTGTCAATCGCAGTAATCTCCGCCAGCGCACTCACGCCGTCGTCACTCACAAGCTGCAGCTGCGCACCCGGCTGCATGCGCAGCACCTTACTGATATGACGCGCATCAACGCCCTCAATAGTCATTGTTTCGTTATATAATTGCGGTACAAAAAAACGATGCATATAGGTTTCCTTTCTGTAAAAATTGATACCCCTCTCCGCCTCGACAAGCTCGGCACCTCTCCCCAAGGAGAGGCAAAAAAAGAATCACAAAGGACAAGAGAGGCTCCCCTCGGGGGGAGCTGTCGCCCAAAGGGCGACTGAGAGGGGACTGCTTAAAGCCCTAACAAGCAATTAATATATCGCAGTGAAAACATAAAAAATTTAGGGAATGAGTGTCTGGAACCATAGAAGTGTCGCAACTGTTTGAGCGATAAGCTGACTACTGTAGCAAAATCTCTTAGCATAGCGCGAGTTTTGCGGCACTTCGTCCTGGTTCCACACGAAATTACCGTCCGCAAATCGCTTCTTCATATTTAGCATCAAATATATAACTCAGCAAGCGATTTGCGGGAAAATTTTTCGTTGCAACGCGATATATCAATTGCGACGCCCTCGCTTCCCCCTATCCGCCTCGACAAGCTCGGCACCTCTCCCCTAGGAGAGGCTCTCTTCTATCGCACACGACATAAAACTTCTTACTTCTTCTTCATCTGCATAACAACCCAGCCACCGCGATGGTCAACCGCGTCAACATAAAGGCCCTGCGCCTGCGCCGCAGCCTCCACATCCGGCATGCGCTCCTCAATAATACCGCTCGCCAGCAGCACACCGTCGTCATTCAGCTTCTGCGGAATATCCTGCAGCAGCATAATAACAATATCGGCAATAATATTAGCGATAATAACATCAGCCTTGCCCTCAGTGCCATGCAGCAAATCGCCCTCGCGCACCTCAATCTGCTCGCTCAAGCCATTATCCGCCACATTCTCCTTCGCCACGCGCACTGCCACAGCGTCAATATCCACAGCCTTAACAGACTTAGCGCCCAGCATCGCTGCAGCAATCGCCAGAATGCCACTGCCGGTACCAACGTCAAACACGGTAGAATCAGGCGTAATAACCTTCTCCAAGCGCTCCATCATCATATTGGTAGTGTGATGCGTGCCTGTACCGAAGGCCATACCCGGATCAATTTCAATAACGTGCTCGCCTTCCTTAGGAACATACTCCTCCCAGCTCGGCTTAATAACAAGGCTCTTGCCCACATGAGTAACATGGAAATACTGCTTCCATTCGTTAGCCCAATCCTGCTCGCTCACCTTGCGGAAGCGGGTATTGCCGAAACGGTACTTGCCGATGCGCTCCTCAATCAGCGCCAGCTGCTCGTCAATCTCCGCCAAGCGTTTTTCCAGCTTATCATCATCAGCATAATAAGCGCTGACTGTAACAACCTCGGTATTCTCCTGCTCCGGAATATCGCACAGCTCCCAGGTACCGCTGTTGCGCAAATCATTAATCAGCTGCGGGTCCTCAATCGCAACTCCCTTAGAACCGATGCTCGTCAGCATATCTGCTACGGCCTCTACTGCTTCATGCGTTACCGCAACATTAACTTCTATCCACTGCATTTTCTGCACTCCTTTATAATTTATATTCATTTTATTATACAACAGAAAAGCCTCGCATTTCAACACGCCATTTTATCTCTGCAGTTAGAAAAAATTTACTTGGTAGATTGCAAGTGCAAATTGA
>ULIZ01070304.1_pt1 | contig 14119 bp, 14 predicted proteins | sample 1950601 | NCBI WGS metagenome assembly ULIZ01 (sample SAMEA4835456, study PRJEB28245) | human gut metagenome | biome: gut microbiome; material: fecal sample | place: Denmark | collected 2008 | reverse complement strand
CTTGTTCAATTTGCACTTGCAATCTACCAAGCAAATTTTTAGTGCTAGGAATACATTACAGGAAGTGGTTGGAGATATAGTTCGGTTAGGGGATAATAGTAAGAGTATTCTTAAGTCGATACGTTCAACTGAAGAAGAGCGTGAAGAGTGTTTTGAATCAGAAAAGAAGGATTTGCTTAGCGTTTTATGTGGTATAGAGAAATTAGTTATTGAAATTTGTTATGATTTAGGTGAATCCGTTATTACGGGAAAGCATATTTCTAGAAGAACGCTTGATGACTTTTTTGTTTCTTTTTTTAGATGCGAAAAATATGATAGTGGATTAGGGAAAAAACTTTTATCCAGATTGTTTTCTTACGAGTATGATAATCAGAATCTTGTTCAAGCTTATATTCAGTCAACAAAAGGCGTGTTATCTCAATGTAATCTAATAGATATTTCCCCGTGTGAGTGGGAAAAAGCCAAGATGCTGATTGCCATTTTAGAACCAGATGAAATACCGAATCATAAGTTGAGTATGTATGTACGTGCATTAGGAAAACATTGTTGGACAGGAAAAGAACTATATGCAAAAGCATTAGTTTCTCCTGAAAGGCTGAGGGTTAAAATATTTCTGGAAAGTCTTAACAAGGGATATAAAAAAGCAGGATTGAATTTACTAGAGATTTATCATGATCAAAAGATTGAAAGAATCTTGAAAACGCTGGCAAATGCGTTAGTTCCGGAGGCTTGTATGATTTTAGCAGACGAGAAAATCTCTCAAAACGAAAGTCGCAGGCGTTATGTAAATTTTTCTGACTATAGGTTTACATATTATAAAATTGCTGCTGCAAATCAGCATGCTCCTGCTATAGGAAAAATTGTGGATATGGTTTTTGAATCTGGATTTTCATCAGGTTTTCAAATTCCTGCCTCGGAATTTAATAATACAAAATATAAGACGATGAGGAAAAACGGACAAGTGATATGTCAACTTTGTCGGTATTTGATTAGTAAAATGTATAATGTAGAACATTATAAGGAAATACTAGGTATTACTCTTTTTTCTCTGAATGAAAACTTATCTGAAGCAATTAGTTTACTGGAAAGTTCAGAAAGTGCTTTAGCATTATATTGCAAAGGAAATATGTATGAATTTGGTGGTGGGGTTGCTGTAAATTTAAAAAAAGCGGTTAAGAACTATAAGGCATCCTTGAAACTAGAATATTCTGAGCGGACTGAAAAAAGATTAGCTAAATGTAAGGCTAAAAAGAAGAAGGCAGAACGTTACGATGATTATTGTGAGAATGTCAGCTATTCTTCGAGCTCTGAGTATATTGGTTCAAGAGAAGAGAGTAGTTTTTGCTTTGCTCCTAATACCCAGATATTGATGGCTGATGGATCCTATTGTCCTGTTGAAAATATTAAAATAAATGATATTGTTTTAGCATTTGATCATTATACTGGCAAAGTATGTAAAGAAAAAATTGTTGCCAATGTGCATGATATTTTTGGGGAAGAAGAAAATGATATTATTAATTTAATATTCGAAGCTGGGAGAAAATTAAAAATCGTTAAGTCACATGCCTTGTTTGATGCTTCTGAAAATCAATATGTATGGATTGATGCAGAGAATGTTGAACTATATATCAACCATAGCTTTGCATGCTTTATTGATGGCAAATTAATAACTCAAAGATTAACTGCGTATTCTGTTGAACATAAAAAAACAAGGTTTTATATGCCAGTTAGCAGATATCATTTGAACTTGTTTGCAGAAGGAATTCTTACAATGCCACCGACTGAAATAACGATTAATTTGTTTAAGTTTAAAGAGAATATGTGCTATGATTTATCTCCGGTTGAGCAATATGGATTGACATCATATGATGAAATCAGTCAGTTTGTATCGTATGAAGAATATGTTAATTTACCATGTAAATACTTGCGCGCCGTATCTGAAAGCAGAAATTTGCCTATAGATGAATTTTTGTGTGCAATTAGTTTATATAGGGAGCAAGCTATATATATGGAAAAACGCAATTGCCATAAATTTTAATATGATTTTCAAAAAATAGCGGGAATGGGACAAAACTAACTTTACAAATTAAAGATTGATATAATAAAAGAAAAATCACTTAAGCAGAGTATTATGCTGAAATATAAGCTATAAAAGGCTGTGGCAATAGGGAGGTTAAAGACATGATTGAGCTGAGCAGCAAGCAAAACTGTACAGGCTGCAGTGCCTGCGCCAATATCTGCCCGCGTGGGTGTATAAGAATGACTGCGGATGAGGAAGGCTTTTTATATCCGGTGGTTAACGAAGAAATGTGCATGGACTGCGGTTTATGCGAAAATGTCTGCCCTATGCTGCACAAACCTCAGCAGCATGAGCTGCTTGCTGTGCATGGCGCAAAGAATAACGATGATGCAGTGCGCTTTACCAGCTCCAGCGGGGGAATGTTCACGCTTTTTGCTGAAGAAATTTTGCAGCAGGGCGGTGTTGTGGTTGGCGCAGCGCTGGATGAGCAGCTTAATGTGCAGCATGTGCTGGTGGATAGCATTGCCGATTTGACCAAGCTGCGCGGTTCGAAGTACGTGCAGAGTAAAATCGGCAAGATTTACAGTGAGGTACGGCAAATTTTGCGTACAGGCAGAAGGGTTTTGTTCAGCGGTACGCCTTGCCAGATTGCCGGTTTAAAGAAATATCTGGTGAAGCCGTCGGAAAATCTATTGACGGTTGATGTGGTTTGTCATGGTGTGCCTAGTCCCAAGGTTTATCAAAAGCATTTACGGGAGCTGGCGCAGGAGGCAGGCGAGCCGGTTGTGCAGGTGAAATTCCGCGATAAGGCGAAGGGCTGGAAGCAGGGAGAAACATTATTTTTCACCGAGCATCAGCGCTTTGGTGCGAGCAAGCGGCAGGAAACCTATATGCGCCTTTTCCTGAATAACATAAGCATTCGTCCGTCTTGCGGTGAGTGTGCGTTTAATAATAAGCGTAGCCTGGCAGATATCACGATTGCCGATTATTGGGGCATTGATAAGCAGTACCCGGAATTTGATGATGATAAGGGCGTTACGCTGGTGCTGGTGAACAGTGAAGCCGGAGCGGAATTGCTGGCGAGCGTCAGTGATAAAGCGGAGCTTTTGGCAACGGACTTTGCCAAGGGAGCAGAATATAACGTGGCGGTGAGCAAGTCGCTGCCGCTGCATCCTAAGCGGACGTTTTTCTTTGAGCATCTTGATGAGTATACGCTGAAAGAGATGGTGGAGAGGTGCTTGGAGTGAGTGGGGATGGGAGATGGCGTTACGGAACTGCACTTTAACATTTATTAGGAAGCATACGGCGGGACAAACTCCTAAAGCATAGCAAGTGTCGAGACAAAGTGCGGGACAAACTCCTGAAACAGAACATGCATCGGGACTAAATGCGGGACAAACTCCTGAAACAGAACATGCATCGGGACAAACAATAGAACAAGCTAGTGATTAAGGTCAAAAAAACAGAACAAGGTACAGAACAAGTTGCTGAACAAGATTGGAGAATAGAACAAGCTAGAAAAATTGAATTTAGTAGTAGCAAAAAAATGTTTTTCGAGTTAAAGGTAGAACATATGGATAAGAATGTTTGTGCATTTCTTTTATCATCCAATTCCCCCCACAAAGGAGGTTATGCATCATGTACAACAAATATCTTGCAGAGCTGAGCAAAGAGCAGCTTTTGGAGCTGATTGAGCTTTACGCGAAAAACTGGCTGGCGCATGACGGCGTCTGGTTTCAGTCGATTGAAGGCAAATTCGGTATGGCGGAGGCCATGTACCATGATGAGGAGGCGTGGAAGCGCTTTACTGTGATTGAAGCCAAGCGTATCAAGGAGTTTTTGCAGCTGCCGGAGAATCCCGGCTTAGAGGGCTTGGAGCAGGCGTTGCACTATCGCTTTTACGGCAATTTGAACGAGTATGAATGTATCCATGACGGCAACAGGCTTGTTTACCGCAACCGCGACTGCCGTGTGCAGACGGCGCGCAGCCGCAAGGGTATGCCGTATCATCCTTGCAAATCGGTCGGCATTTACGAATACAGCGGTTTTGCAGCTACGATTGACGCGCGCATTAAATGCCGTTGCCTGAGCTGCTTCCCTGATTGTACGGAAAGTCCTGACGGCTGTGCGTGGGAATTTTATCTGGAAGAATAGTAGAAGATTTGCTGTTACAAAATTTAAATGGGCATATGTCAAAAAAATATAATTGACATATGCCCGTTTCACTTATATAATGGACTTAGAGAGGAGGAAATCAGATGCCTAGAAAAGTAAAATGCAGAAAGGTTTGCCATTATCCGCAAACGCTGGAGTTTTTGCCGCAAAACAATAATGCGCAAGAGCAGGAGCCTATAGTTCTTACCGTTGACGAATACGAAGCGATACGCCTGATTGACAGGCGTGGCATGAGTCAGGAGCAGTGTGCTGCCTTTATGCAGATTGCGCGGACGACAGTGCAGCGCATTTACGAAACGGCGCGCAAGAAGCTGGCAGATTTTGTTGTAGAAGGACGGCCGCTGCGTATTGAAGGCGGCGATTTCCGGCTCTGTAACGGCAGCAGTACAGGCTGCGGCTGTGTTGATTGCTTTAAGCAAAAATTATATGAAAAATACAAGGAAAAGGGAGAAGATATTATGAGAATTGCAGTAACCTATGAAAACGGCGAGATTTTTCAACATTTCGGATATACTGAGGAGTTTAAGGTTTATGATGTGCAGGACGGCAAAGTTGTTGCGTCCGAGGTTGTGGATACCAACGGCCAAGGTCATGGTGCTTTAGCAGGAGTTTTGACGGCGCTGAAGGCAGACGTTCTGATTTGCGGCGGTATCGGCGGCGGTGCGCAGATGGCTTTGGCTGCTGCAGGCATTAAGCTGTACGGCGGCGTAAGCGGCAGTGCGGATGCAGCGGTAGAGGCTTTGTTGGCAGGAAATTTGGACTACAACCCCGCTGTTAAATGCAATCACCACGGTGAGCACGGCGAAGGTCACACCTGTGGCGAGCATGGCTGCGGCGGACATCACTGATATAAGATAAACTACGAATACATTATTACAAAGGAGGCCTGATGTAAATGGCGATTATTGTAAACCCGACGGCTGCAGAGTTCAAGCAGATGCTGGCCGAAAAGAAAACATTTCTGGCAGATTTTTATGCGACCTGGTGCGGTCCATGTAAGATGCTCAGCTATGTGCTGGAGGATATTGCTAAGGAGATGGGTGAGCGCATAGATATCGTGAAGATTGATATAGATAAGGAGCCGGAGCTGACGGAGGAAATGGATATAACCATTATTCCCGGTCTGTTCTTTATCAAAAACGGCGAGGTTGCTTCGCGTTATGCCGGCTTTCTGCCGAAGGAACGATTGCAGGCAAGGTTGGAAAAGCTCTTGGGCAACGAGCCGCCGGTGGAGCAGGCTCCCGATAAAAGCTATGACCTGATTATTATCGGCGGCGGTGCTGCCGGCCTGACGGCAGCTGTTTATGCGCGCCGCGCAGGCTTAAAGACTTTGGTGCTGGAATCCTTTGCTCCCGGCGGTAAGCTGATTAAAACCTTTGAGATTGAAAACTGGCCCGGTATTAAGAACGTCAACGGCTCACAGCTGGCTTACGATATTTACGAGCAGGCGATGGCCTTAGGCACGACCTATCTTTATGAGAAGGTTGCTGCTCTGGAGATTGAAGGAGCGGAGCGCCGCGTGCGCTGTGCGAGCGGAGCGGAGTTTACGGCGCCTGCTGTGATTATCGCTACCGGTACTGTGGAGCGCTTGCTGAACATTCCAGGCGAGCAGGAGATGATCGGCCGCGGCATCAGCTTTTGTGCTGTCTGCGATGCGGCGTTCTACCGCAATAAGCATGGGATTATTGTGGGCGCAGGCAATGCTGCCTTTGAGGAATCACTGTATCTTGCGGAATTTGCGTCGAAGGTTACAATTCTGGCGCGTCGTGATGTTATCAGCGCGGAGCAGATTACGCAGGAAAAGGTGGCCGCTAATCCGAAGATTGAAGTGCTGACTTGGCGTGTACCGCAGGAGGTCATTATCGAAAATAATCGCGTTGCGGGCCTCAAGGTGCTTAATAAACAGACTGGAGCAGTAGAAACGATGCTCGCAAAAGGCGTGTTCCCATATATCGGTGCAGACCCTGTAACAGATTTCTGCCGTGATTTGGGCATCACTAATGACAAGGGTTATCTTGTTGTAAGCAGCGATATGTCAACTGCGGTTGCCGGTGTATACGGTGCCGGTGACGTGTGCGACAAGGTGCTGCGTCAGGTTGTAACGGCGACTAATGACGGTGCTATTGCGGCTCAGAGTGCTTTGAAGTATTTGCGTTAAAGGACGTCATTATGAAAAGATTTGCAGTGGTAAACGAGGACAGATGCGTTTCCTGCGGTGCCTGCACGCAGGTGTGCCCGCGTCAGGCAATCAGTATATACAAGGGGTGCTTTGCAAGAGTGGACAGGGAGCGCTGCGTTGGCTGCGGTCTCTGTGCCAAAACCTGTCCTGCAGGCAGCATCAGGGTGGCAACAGATGGCTAAGAAAGTACAGCATTGGTATGATTATCTTTGGCTATGGCCGATAATTTATTTTGTCCTGGGATTTTTCAATATCCTTTTTGCCTGGCTGGGAATGATTGACTTTATGGTGCCTGTTTTATTGGCGCTTTTTGGCGGCAACAAGCTGTTCTGCAACCGTTACTGCGGACGCGGTTTGCTTTTGGCAAAGCTGGGCGGCGATTGGAAGTGGTCGCGTAATCGCGCTACGCCGGAGCTTTTGGTCGCCAAATGGTTCCGCTTTGCCTTTTTATGCTTCTTTATGGCGATGTTCGGCAATATGCTGTGGCAGACTTATCTTGTAGCAACGCAGGCGCAGTCCCTGCGTGAGGTTGTAACGCTGCTTTGGACGTTTAAGCTTCCTTGGGCGCAGGCAGCTCTTCGGCATGGGTTGCGCAGTATGCCTTTGGCTTTTACAGCGTAATGCTCACCTCTATGCTGCTTGGCTTGGTTGTAATGGCGCTGTTCAAGCCAAGAACTTGGTGCACCTTTTGCCCGATGGGTACTATGACACAGATGATTTGCAAAATGAAAAAATAGCTTGCGAAAAATTTACAAGCATATGAAAAATGACCTCCTGTAATCAGTTGAAAAAATCTGCTTATGGGAGGTCTTTTATGCGTAAAAAAACACAGCAGACACTGAATCTGCTGCGTATTAAAGATTGAATTTGATGTTGTTACAGAAGCTTATTCCTGCCAGCCCTTGCATAAATCTACCCAGCCCTGACAGTTGGCGCTGTACTGCTCCAGTTCGTCCGGAGTAAGCTCAATAGCGCTGTTGTGGCTGCCGCAGGCAGGGAAGAAGGTTACAAAGCGTTTGAGGGAAACGTCAAGATAAACCTTAACGCCGTCGTTGATACCGAAGGGGCAGACACCGCCGATAGCGTGGCCGATATCCGGCTCTACCTCGTCAGCAGTCAGCATTTTGGCCTTGCAGCCGAAGAAATGCTTGTACTTGGCGTTATCTACCTTGGCATCGCCTGCTGTGACGATGAGGATAACACTGTCATCATGCAGCTTAAAGGAAAGGGTTTTGGCAATGCGCGCAGGCTCACAGCCTGCTGCCTGTGCTGCCAGCTCAACAGTAGCGCTGGAGGTTGCAAACTCTATGATACGATTATCTGCATTAAATTGTTTCAAATATGTACGAACCTTTTCTATAGACATGACAAAAGCCTCCCTTTAAAAATGCTTACTGAAAATTATCAGCTAAAAAATCACAGCAGTCATCCAGCTCTGCTACATGGCAGTCCGCCAGCTTGCCTGCGTCGCAGGCCGCTGCCAGTGACGGGTTCATCGGCAGGCGGGCGAGCACCTTTAGACCGTAGGCATCGGCAGTTTCTGCCAGATGGCTGGGGCCGAAGATTTCGTAATCCTTACCGTTATCGGGACAATGGAAGTAAGCGTAGTTTTCAATCAGACCAAGAATCGGAATGTTCATCATGCGTGCCATTTTTACTGCCTTGGCAACAATCATGGAAACAAGCTCCTGCGGAGAAGTTACGATGATGATGCCGTCGACAGGCAGCGATTGGAAGACAGTCAGCGGTACGTCACCGGTTCCCGGCGGCATATCAACAAACATAAAGTCTATATCTGTCCAGATGGCATCGCTCCAAAATTGCTTTACCATACCGGCGAGCAGAGGCCCGCGCCAAACAACAGGGTCAGAATCATTCTTCAAAAACATATTGGCAGAAAGCACCTCCAGACCGCAGGGAGCAGTCAGAGGCAGAATACCGATTTCGTTGGCTTTGGCCTTGCCGTTCACGCCAAGGTTATGTCCCATGGACGGACCGGTGATATCAGCATCCAAAACAGCACAGCGCTTACCGCGGCGCTGCATACTGCTTGCTAAAAGACCGGTGATGAGGGACTTGCCTACACCGCCCTTGCCGCTGACTACGGCGATAACCTTTTTGACGCTGCTCATAGGATTGAGCTGCGCACGGAAATCAGTTGCCTGTGTTTTTTCAGCAGCTGCTGCGGAAGGACAGCCTTCACAGCTGCTGCGTCCGCAGGAAGATGCATTGCTGCATTGTTGTTCGTTAGACATAAATTACACCTTACTCTCTAATTGATTATGAATAAATTTATTAGTTAGCTTTTCTTACAGCCTTCAGCAGCAGGCCTACAGCGATACCGCCGAAGCAGGGAACAACCCAACCAAAGCCAATGTCAAACAGCGGCAGGTTCTGCGCCAGGAAGTTATCCAATGCCATGAAGCGGATATTGGCAACACGCAGACCGTCGAAAACAGCGAAAATAGTCGTCAGTATCAGGCAGATGCGGAAGGTCAGCTGATCATCATGGATAATTGCACGACCGATGTTGAGAATTACCAGAGCGATAATAATCGGATAGAGCATGCAGATAACAGGAATGGAGAATTTAATGATGTTTTCCAGACCGAAGTTTGCTACTACCAGGCTGAAAGCAGAGATGAAGAATACCAGTCGCTCGTATTGTATACGGTTATTGCTAAGCTCGGAGAAATAACCGGAGATAGCAGTTGTCAGACCGATGCTGGTGGTGAGGCAGGCGAAGAAGATAATCAAGGCCAAGACAACCTGACCGCCGAAGCCCATGTAATAGGTGCAGATTTTGCTGAGCAGAGTAGCGCCGTTAGGGATAACACCGAAAACATTGATGCTCAGTGCGCCGGTGTAAGCCAGTGCTGCATAGATGATAGCAAGGAAGAAGGCTGCAATCAGACCGGCGTAGGAGCAGAGCTTTGTCAGAACCTTTTTATCGGTAATGCCTTGAGCTTCGATAGCCTTGATAGTAATAGAACCGAACAGGATTGCTGCCAGAAGGTCCATGGTATTATAGCCTTCCTGGAAGCCGCGGAAGAACGGAGTTGCAGCGAAGTCCGGATTAGGCATTTGCAGGTTGCCGGTAGGATTTACGAAAACGCAGACTACGAGAACTGCCAGACAAATCAAAAGCATGGGGGACAAAAATTTACCGATATGACCGATAATTTTTGACGGGTTAATGGAAAAGAAATAGGTCAGGACGAAAAAGAACACGGTGTATACCGGCAGGCCGATAGCTTCGCAGGAAGCAGGCAGCAGGCTGTGGATACCGGTGTCAAAGGAAACGGCAGCGGTACGCGGAATAGCGAACAGCGGGCCGATAGCCAGTGCGCAGAGAATAGTAACAGCGCGTGCATACAGGGGATGCATAGGCATAGCAATGGAGTCCGGGTTATCGCTTTGCTTCATAGCCATAGCGAGTACGCCCAAAAGCGGGAAACCGACGCCGCTCAGGCAGAAGCCGAGCATGCCCCAACCAATGTTGTCACCTGCCATTTGTCCTAAAACAGGCGGGAAAATTAAGTTACCGGCACCGAAGAAGAAGGAAAATAACATCAGGCCGATAGGGATGATTAATGAAAAGTTGATTTTATCGTTTTGCATTAAGAGCTCCTTATTACTACTTTAATTAAAAGAGTAGTCTGTATTTTGAAATCATAGAAAAAGCCACCTAGTCCGTCAGGAGCATAGATGGCTTTTAAAGGCTTATTTTACCAGCAGACGGAAATATTTCTTTTTACCCTTACGGATTAACAGGCTCTTGTCTGCATCAAACATGTCTGCGCTCAGGCATGCTTCTGCATCCTGCAGGACAGTGTCTGCTACAGTCAGGCCGCCTTGGGCGATTAACTGACGAGCTTCGCGCTTGCTGCTGAAAACCTTAGCGGCAGTCAGTACATCAATAATCTTGGCAGTCATATCTTCCGGGGTAATTTCGATTGCCGGTACGTTGCTCATGTCTTTGGCATTGCCGCCGAAGAGTGCTTCGGTAGCTTCCTGCGCCTGACGCGCTGCTTCTTCGCCATGAACAAGCTTAGTAACCTCATAGGCCAGTACTTTTTTAGCTTCGTTGATAGCTGCATCCTTCAGTGCGCTCAGACGACGAACTTCATCCATCGGCAGGAATGTCAGCAGGGACAGGCAGTTTTCTACGTCGCTGTCTGCAACATTACGCCAGTATTGATAGAAATCATACGGAGAGGTTTTTTCCGGGTCAAGCCACAGAGCACCCTTTTCGGTTTTGCCCATCTTGCGGCCATCGCTGGTGGTCAAAAGCTTGCAGGTCATGCAGTAAGCAGGTTTTTGATCCTTGCGGCGGATTAATTCTACGCCGGCAAGCATGTTGGACCATTGGTCGTCGCCACCCAGCTCCATAATGCAGTTATGGTCATGGTGCAGCTTCCAGAAGTCGTAGCCCTGCATAATCATATAGTTGAACTCAAAGAAGGTCAGGCCTTTTTCCCAACGCTTTTTGAAGCATTCCGCAGCCAGCATACGATTAACGGTAAAGTGTACGCCAACCTCGCGCAGCAGCTGAACATAGTTCAGGTCTAACAGCCAGTCAGCATTGTTGACAATAATAGCCTTGTCTTCACCGAAATCAATGAAACGGCTCATTTGCTTTTTGAAGCAGGCGATGTTGTGAGCGATGAATTCCGGAGTGAGCATTTTGCGCATTTCGTCCTTGCCGCTCGGGTCGCCTACCATGCCGGTGCCGCCGCCCAAAAGTACGATAGGACGATGGCCTGCGCGTTGCATATGGCTCATCATCATCAGGGCGATGAAGTGGCCTACATGCAGACTGTCCGCGGTGGGGTCAAAACCGATATAAAAGGTGATTTTTTCCTTCTCTAATAATTCTTTAATCTCGTCTTCATGGGACATTTGCTTAATAAAGCCACGTTCCATAAGTACGTCATAAACAGACATCAGATAACCTCCTTAAAATTTAAGCTGTGAAAAACAGCCTAGGCGATATATATAATCTACATTATACAATATAAGCTTGTTTTTAGCAAATGAAAAAGACTTTATAAAAGTGAAAATGGCTGATATGCAGGAAAAAATCCCGAATATCAGCCGAAAGTGTAAACCGTTATTCCAAATGAGATGTGCAGTGCGGGCAACGGGTTGCGTCATCGGCAATCTCGGATTTGCAGTAAGGGCACAGACGCGGCTCCGGTGCAGGCTCCGGTTCCGGAGTGAGCTTGTTGATCTGACGAATCATCAGGAAGATGACAAAAGCGAGAATCAGAAAATCCAGTACAGAATTAATGAAGCTGCCGTAAGCAAGCACAGGCGCGCCGGCCTTTTTGGCTGCCTCCAGCGTAGCATATTCCTTGCCGTTGAGGCTGATAAACAGATTGGAAAAATCCATTTTGCCAAGTGCCATGCCTAATGGAGGCATAACGACATCGTTTACCAGCGAGCTGACGATTTTGCCGAAAGCGCCGCCGATGATAACGCCGACGGCCATATCCATAACATTACCGCGCATAGCAAATTTTTTAAAATCTTCTTTCATAGACATATATGAACACCCCTCGTCAAATGTGTTTTTTATAGTATTCTCGTTTAATGCTAAATTTCCTGCTGCTTGACGAAAAAGTGCTTGTGACATATAATAAAAAGGAATAAATTCTGCGTTATGCAGGTTCATTTAGTTAGATATAGAGATGGAGGAAGAATTATGCGTGACGATTTAGTAGTACCTGGCGAAGGCGAGGAGAATTATGTCCTGGCCCGTGATGCCAGAGTTGTGACTGTACCGTTCTCTCCCTTGGAAGAACGTATGCAGAAGGAAAAACCGGAGGTGTTTGCACGTCTGCAAAAGCTGAAGGAAATTATCGGTGAGGAAACCTTCAAGCGCCTTGTAAGCAAGGTGCATAACATCAACTATGCTGATACCCGTATCATGCTTGTTGCTGAAAACGAGCTGCATCGTACCAACATTGAAAGAGAGATTTTGCCGGCTATTGCTGAGGCTTTTGAGGTTACCAGCATCCGCGTTGTGACCCAAGGATAAAAGTTTTCAAAAAAAGTGTTGACAAAAGCTTAAAGATGCTTTATAATTACATTCGTTGCTGATGAACGGCAACAACAAATGTCGGGGCGTGGCGCAGTTTGGTAGCGCGCTTGTTTCGGGTACAAGAGGCCGTGAGTTCGAATCTCGCCGCCCCGACCAAATTTAAAACATAGGAACCGCATGAGAATGCGGTTCTTTTTGTTTTTGCGATTAAATTGCGACGATTTTTACCGCTTTGAGTTGTCATTGCTACCTGGGGACAATTTGTCCCTATGTAAGTCCCAAGCTCGGGATCTCTTTTGCGTATTTTTTTAGGTAATCTGTTGGGTTAACGCTATCTGTCAAAGCATCAACAATATCTACTACAGAAAAATACCATTGCTGTTCTTTTTCATTCTAAACAGAACGGATTTTAGCAGATTGGAATAATTTTATACTGTTCATGTGTTTTTCCTTTCTTTATTCACAGTAGCATTCGTTTTTAAATTATATTACTCTTTATATTTTTGATTGGCGAAAAAATGTTTATATGCTATAATTGTATTATAACGCCATGTATTGCAATGTGTCAAATATTTTAGTGAATATATATTTTGTTTTGTAAAAAGGAGTATTTTAGTATGGAAAAAGGAAAACAAGTTGCATGTGATAATAGAACTAACGATTTTCAGGGATTCGTCCTTGATGATTCGCCAAAAACAGTTGAAGAGCAATTAGAGATTATAAAAAAATACTTTGAGCGCAGCATGCCTAGAAGAGAGAATGAATAGTTTATTTAAAATTTAATGATTGACTAAGCAGATTTTGAGCGAAAACTCAGAGTCTGCTTTTTTTCTCATCCCACTCATTTTAGCTGTAAAAAGGATTTTACCTTCGCTTTGTAGAATTATAAAATACACTAAACAGTGATATGACTATAAGTCTGTTATAGAGAAAAGGGAGAATTCTAATGGTAAAAATTATCCTACATAAGCTTACAAAAGAATATGTACAATATAGGTTTTATCCAGAAGGTAAGGACGAACAATATGGTATTATTCAGGTCAGACTTGATGGGTGTGAGTTTAACATATTGAAAGACATCCCTGGAATATGGAACGCATATAAATTTCATGCATGTTCTCTCATTAATAAGTTAGTTAGAGAAGGGCAATTTCCTGAGGAGTCCTGGGAAGCCTGGTACTGATAACAATTAAGCTCATAGCTATGCTGTGGGCTTTTTTATGCAGTAAATAATTTAATAATTAGCGTATTTTGTGAATTTCACAGGATGCGCTTTTTTATTGCCCAGGAGAGGGCACAATATAGGGCGGAGGCCCATGATATGGAGGTATCAGAAATGGAAATGAAACAGGTTTACGAAGCACTGGAAAAAGTTGAGAACGGTGCTGACCTCATCGCTGCTATCAAGGGCGAAATTAACACTCTCAACAACGAAGCTAAGAAGCACCGCAGGATAATTGCTTAAAACCGCTATCAACAGAGTAACCAACGGCAAAGCAATGATTAAAATACATCATGAATTTAACTTTAGAGGAACTTCGCGAAAGTATTGCCAAACAGGAAATGGAGCTTTATGGGCGTACTCTTTCCGATTAAAAGATATTAATGTAAAAGCACTCACTTAAGTGGGTGCTTTTTTTGATTGGAGGCAAAATATGGAGTCATAAGTTTCGACATCTGCGACATGTACGCCAAAGCT
>ULIZ01024337.1_pt1 | contig 14303 bp, 15 predicted proteins | sample 1950601 | NCBI WGS metagenome assembly ULIZ01 (sample SAMEA4835456, study PRJEB28245) | human gut metagenome | biome: gut microbiome; material: fecal sample | place: Denmark | collected 2008 | reverse complement strand
TAATCGTTTTTAGTGGACACTAGTGATCTTAATTAATGCACATATTATTTCCAGTTAATTGATTCGAAGTCATGCTTCGGCACCTGTTGCTCTTTTGGCGGCAACTTCATATAATCACCATAAACATGTTTCAAATATGCATTCATATCACTTATTGCCATATATTTTCTATCCTCAAATGTAACAAGTTGATATCCGCTCCAAATAGCCCGTTCCATAATTTCTCCTTCATTTACATTAACATCACATAACAAGCCTACAAACTTTGATTGCAAATTGGTATGTTTGATGGCTTTTTCAATATTTGTTAATGTGAGATGATGCACAGAGAAAGGTAAACAGATAAACTTCAATAGAGCCACAGCCATTTTCTTACTCCAGGATTTCACAATAGAAAGTTCCCTATATTTTGCCTTTCTTATCAACCAATTCCATTTATAGCTCTTGACATATTTAACACTATCCTCATAAGTGTCACACAAGTCATCAATAGGAAAAACATCTATGCAGACACCAAGATTTTTCGTATTCCCTCCTTCTATGACAAGGGTTCTTGTGTCCTCCACCTTGCCAAAGCCAATATGGACATCTTTGTCCAACCGACATTCTGTAAATCTGTACACATCATCCTTATACTCACGCATAAACCTTTCATATTCCGGACGTAGCATTGCGATATCAATATCGTCATCCCATGGTATGTACCCGCCATGACGCACTGCGCCCAACAATGTGCCGTATGCCAGTGTGTATTTTATGTCATGCTTGATACAGAAATCATGTACATTCTGCAAAATATCCATTTGGATTGTTCGCAGTTCTTCTATTTTAATTTCTTTCATTTATTCTTATTCAAGAATTGTTCAACTTCTTTCAACTCCTCAGGCGTGTCTATTTCATATATCCCGTCAATACCACACACATGGATATCCAAATCCGGATATATGTCCAACACCATATTGTCCCAATAGAGGTTTGTATAATCATCTGAAGCATATACTTTTTCCATATGACTGATGATTTTCTTACAGTCATTGGCACTCCAGAAAGAGATGCCACTCATCAAATAACCAGAACCGTCACCAATATTTATATTCACAAGATGATTGTTCTCGTCCACTTCCAAGCCCCATTCATTCTCATACGTTTTTTTGCGGGCGAAATAAGTTGATTGTCCGATTTCTCCCAGCAATACATTCTTTTCCATATACACATCTCCCTCCAGAATGTAAGTATCATGGAAACGATCTCTTACGATATAAAGCGAATTGATATTGTTGCAGGTGTCATATCTGTCATTGAAAATAATATCCACACCATATTTGTCTTTCAAATATTCCAACGCTTCCGCTTTATAGCCGGAAATCAAGGTTATGTCATCAATACCTTTCTCCTTCAAGAACTGAATCTGGCGCTCTACCATTGGAACGCCATTGACTGCAACCAAGCATTTAGGACGGTCATCGGTAAAAGGTCGCAAACGAGTACCCATACCTGCCGCCAATATTATAGCATTCATATCTAATTGTTTTTCCTTCGTGAAACCAATGTTGCAACAGCCACACCTGTCACTACCAATATTGAACCGATGATAATGTTCAACGACAAACTACCGCCTACTATAACGAATGTGAACACCACAGCCCAAAACGAATAAGTGACATTCAAACAAAGAGCCTTTGCCGCACCTATAAGATCGATAGCCGTATACCAGCAGAAGAATGAAACCATACCTATCAAGGCTGTAAAAAACAAAGTCAGCCAACAAGCAGTATCTGCAAACACAGCCATCGTGCCAGCTACCAGATTATCATACCCTCCTACCATAACCGGAGCTACTATCATGACATAAGCGATGCCCGAGGTCAGTTCTCGTATAAGCAAAGCCATCTGTGGATCCACATTCCCCGTCTTCATGCCATATCCACAAACCACACCTTCTGTAGCCCAGCCTATAGCAGCGATGGCTGCCAGCATAATACCTCCTATGACATTCACATCAGTCTCATCTGCCGGTGTATAACCAATGTAGATAATACCCAGAATGCAAATCAACAGACCAAGCCAACCTCTAAGGCGGACCTTTTCCTTCAATATCACCATAGCCATCGCCGAACCTAACAGGGGATAACAAGCCGTTACCGTAGCAGTCAATGCCGCACCACCTTTGGCAATGGCAAGCATATAAAAAGTCATGGCAAGCGGACCGCCGAACAAAGCGCCTAATGCGCAATACAAGCCATCCTTAGACTTGAATGCCGGCCACAATTCTTTCAAGCGTCCCTTGAAGCCCATTATTATAACCATCCATAATGCAGCAAAAGCATCATGCAGCATACTGCAAATAAACGTACCACCGATAACAAGCACAGGATTCTCCACAAAAGGAGCCATTGCCATAGCAACACCTATCAGCACAGTGTCCAGTCCCCATGTCATTCCAGACAGGATTCCCGTTGTATAACCTTTGCGCATTAGCGCAGACGTGTTTGCTTTCATTATAATTCTATTTTTTTCAAGTTTTCAATTGCCCGTGTATATCTATCCACGCCATACGTTCCAAAGTCGTCACCTTGTGCCTCCTTTATGACAGTCCATAAAGACCACAACCAGTCCATCAATATCTGATAAACAAAGATTTTCTTTCTTGCGTTTTCGGGTTCATTGCCATTGAAATAATGACTGAGGAAATAATCCTGATTCTCCTCCGAAAAGTTGTTTTCCAAGAATAATGCAGCAATATCCCACATCGGATCATTCATACCGGAATACTCCCAGTCGATGAGGTATATGGTTCCGTCTTCGGCCTTCAGAAAATTCTCCGCAACCAGATCATTATGACACGGTTTGATGGAGACTCCCAACTTATTGAGATAATCTTCGAGTCTCAGCACCTTTTCTCTATGGTCTTCATAACCTTCATACATTGTGCCGTTACACTCCTCTAAAAGCCTCTCATAATTACGTATTTCGTTGAAAACATTAAACTCATTTCCAAAACGCACATGCGAATGGTGTAATGTCTGGAATATTTTGACGATTTTCTTCATGGATGAAGGCCGTTGGATAGTCGCTCCATTCAAGGTCTCTGCATTCTTAACGAAATCCGCAAGCTTGATACCGGTCTTTGCATTGAAATATCTGATAGGCGGATTTATGCCCATCTTGCAAGCCTGCATGGAGTTCTGCTCCTCGTTGCTACGTACGACCATTCCCTCCGAACCATTTCCCGGCACACGCAACACATATTCCAGTTTCCCTTTGGTCACCTTGAAGTTCTTGTTCGACATTCCGCCAATCTGCATTATGCTGACTTCTTTTTCTATATGTTCATTGGGGAATATAGCATTCAGATATGATATCAGATTATCATAATCAAACGGGTCTTCCTTGCGCCTGAGTTTAGGATATATATAGTTGCAGAGCTTGTTGAAATCATCCTCACAATCCACATCTCCCCATATAAGGTTAGTAAAACATATGTATGGCCGATCCAACACATCCGTAGAATCCAAAAGGAGATACTCATAATTCAAATATGGATTATTGCTATGGTTCCATTTCTGCATCATCCTGTCAAATGTCGGCTTTGAAATCTTCACGATGCCCAGCATCTCTCCCTCAAAGTTGCATATCTGATGACGGTCTTTGCTTATTTTGGCAACATATCCTTTTCGTGTCTCAACAAATGCTTCATCGCCACTTCCTGACTCCTCTGTAATGGCAAAACAATTATCGTTGGCCGTTTCTGTCAGAGCCTTCAAGACTTTATATTCATAGAAGGTATCCCCCTCGACCAACAGGAAATCATCATCAATGAAAGGTGCGGCTACAGCCAACGAACCCATTGAAGAAGTGAATTTATAATCTGCATTCAATACAAGATGAACGCGTTCTGAAGCATATTTATGATACAATTCCGCCTTATCTCCAACCACAAGATATATGTTGGAATAATCAAGCGCAGTCAATGCTTCTATAATCCTATCCATCAGGCAGATATTCTCACAATATGGTTTCAACGGATAGGGAATATCTGTTCCTTTGTCTTTTCTTGCAGACAGGATAACTGCTGTTTTCATCATATTCCGAAATAAAGTGACATAGTGAAAAATGATTTGTTCTTATATGGATTCAGTATGTAGCCAGCACTTACCGGCAGGTGAAACTTCCCGAACGTGAATGCCGTTCTATACTTGGCATTAATGTTCACCACATTGAATCCGCTTTGATATTCGGTGTAGAAACTCTTATTCAGGTTTGCACCTACACAAAGTGACATACTATTGTTGTCGTTGAACGAGTGGGTGTAGCCCACCTCGGCATACGCTGAGTACATCTGTTTACCATCTTCGTTTTTATCTGCACCGAAAACATAGGTTGAAACCGTCACCCACAAAGGTATCTTTTTACCGTTCCATGAACCATACGCTTCAACCCAATGGCCGGTATTGCGGTTGCTGAGTTTGAAATACCCATCCTTTTCACCTACTGCTGAAGGATAATAATAGTCAGAAACTCCAAAAGAGAATTCGTTTGCCGTATACGAAACTCCTAAATCAACTTCCTGATGACTGCCGTTTACAGCATATCCTCCCATGGCAAAAGCATTAAAGCCTTTATAGCAATAACCTATCATCGGGAACACTGTCGGGGCTGTGCCATATTCTATACCTCGCCACATATACTTGGTCGTCAACTCTAATGAGGCAGAAAAAGGAGAAACTACCTTTGTGCTATCATTTGCCAACAAACCTGGCATTAAAGTTACCAAGAAAACTAATAATATAATATATCTTTTCATTCTTTAAATATAGATTCATAAACTTCTAAATATTTCTGTGCAGTTACAGAAACATCATAATGTGATTTCACATATTGATAGGCATCTTCAACCTGAACTTGATTCTTTCCATTTCTAATAAATGAGAGGAGCTTTTCTGCACAATCAGAAGGATCTTCGTTTTTAAACGACATACCGAGGGTTCCATTATCAATAACTTCCATTGGTCCTGGTATATCACTCACAAGTACAGGAACTTTTGCAGCCATCGCTTCAGCTATAGTTAACCCAAAACCTTCATTACGGCTCGGTTGAATAAACAAATCATAATTTGCGAGAAGAGAATATATTTTTTGCTGATTCCAACGACCTTCAAACTTCACGATGTCGTTAACATGCAGTTCGTCACACAAGTTTTTCAAGACCTGATAGTCGGCTCCATCACCAACAAAGTGCATTGTAAAATTATCAATACCACGGAGTTTCACCTCCGCTATAGCTTTTATCAGCACGTCTTGCGCTTTAGTCGCCATATGTAGCCTGCTTACTTGTATGAATTGAAGTTTCTTTTCGTTGTTTCTTATGGTCGGTTCGTGATTAATGGCATTCACTCTTATGCCATTTGGAATGACAATGCTGTCATAACCTTGGGACTTCGTAAAATCAGCTACCGCCTGTGATATTGATATCAATTTCTTGCAGGGACGATAGTCTTCCGGATCATTCTCTAATCCATGTATCGTTCTTACTTTGATCGTTTTGCTACAAACCCTGATACAGTTGATACTGCGCGACGAGTGTAAATGTATTAAATCGGGATGAAATTTCCAAAGTTTCCAATTCAACTTCAGCAAAGGCAAAGGATTCTTGCTTCCTGGCTTACGCCTTAGCAATTCCGTCTTGCACTTTGGGCTGAGTTTCCTCAACATGTATTCCTCCACCCAATCGTTAATTACAAATATACAAACATCATTGTTCTCCGCCTGAACACTGGCTATGTCCACTACCATGTTTTCCGTACCGCCCGTGCCCATCGACCATAATATGTGTGCTATTCTCATCGTTATTCGCCTTTTCTTGTATTAATACCAAACGATACACGTTCAATCACCAAAGCGACATCGTTCGTTTTGGCTTGCTCATTTACGATGTCTGGCAGCATTGTCTCTATTCCGCCTGTTCCCAAAGACCAATGTATATGTGCTATTCGCATTATTATTTGTTTTTAGTTGACTATTTGCTGGATCTGTTACTATCAAAACCAGAAATGAGGGAACAGAGCTCGCAAAACACTTCGTAGTTTATTCTTTACTATATCTCTAAATGAAATATAGAGAACATCTTGCAAAGCACCTTCGCTTTGCCCTCCAAACTGCACTTGATGACGAAACCGGAAACTAAAGCGGTCATCTTTACGATATTTGCGGGATACGCCATAAAGGTAGTTTTCTGCAAATTTACCATACACTCTATCATCCATTTCCTGATAACAATCCATCAACTGTTCCTTATAGAAATCCACCGCTACGAGAAAGAAGCGGGAATCACCCCAATGAGAACCGTAGGAAGTGCCCCGCAGAATCTCATATAGACGGGAATCCTTAACATCACACATCATCACCTTGTCCTTACCACGCTTTTCCATCTCGCCCAACATTTCACGAATGTTAAGCATTGGATAGCGACCGGTGATTTTTAAGAAATGGGTACATTCTTTCAACGACTCTGAACGCTCCAAGGCAAGTTTGATCATCAGATATTCATTTTATCCCTTACCTTTTCTGTTGTCAAAGCCATAATCCTCACGGTTACTTCCCACAAGCCGTATATTTATCAATACACGATTGAATAAAAGTGTCAAATTCCAGCATAACTTTATCTCTTTTACACCTCATACCCCTGCTTCTTCATCACACCCATCATCCACTCAATCCTAACCTTCCAGTCTCCATGCTCCAATGCTCTTTGGCGGTTTCTATCCACTAACTCCTGATAATCTTCAATATGCTCTAGGATTCCAAGAATTTGGTCATTGGCATTGTCTTTATCCAAGTGAACGACAGGATCATAGCCTATAATATCTATCAATTCTTGCGGTGCTCGTCCAAGAATTACAACACCAGAGAGCATGCACTCCCAATATCTTTGGGTTAAAGTATCAACACCCTCCGCAAGTTCTGGCTGATTATCAAGACGAGTCAAAGCCAAAGTAATCTTCGAATCAGCCAAAGCGTCTGCTAACTGGGCACGAGTCTTTAAACCTGTTCTTTCATTTCTGCTACTTAAAACAATGATACTTTTATCAAACTGAGTAGAATCAAGGATTCTGCTACAACGTCCAAATTCCAGATAATCAATAGAACGTTCAGACAATGGTTTGCCTGCATGATAGAGTTCGGTCTCTATAGCTTCTGGCAAGTGGTTGATGTTGACATTAGGACATAAAGAGCGCATTCGTTCTGCCGTCTGCGAAGATGTGAAGAATGCCGTTCTTACCTGATGTCTTTTCAACCATGCAGCAACCTTGTCAAAAAACCTTGGCCAGCAATCCCAAAACATTGGAATTATCTCATAGCAGAGATAGTCAGGAAACGTGTCAAACGGCAAGTTTGCCGCCTCTACAAAACGCAGACGAGCTTGTTTCTTACTCTGGAACAACGTAGGCAGAGGCAGATGATATGACAAACTTTCATATAGATGTTCGTATGGACGCTCACTAACATGTTTGCCACCGGCTTCCACCCATGCGTTGTAAACAGCCAACTTGAAGTTGCTGTTGTTCTTATATATATATGGCTTAACCGCCTTAACAGTCTTTCCCATTGTTTTTAATTATTTGTTGCATTTTTCATTTCCATTTCTGACAAAAGTGTTTTGTTGACCAAATAGCTGTAGCACAAATCCTCATAAACTAACGCATTGCTTTCGTCCATTACAGTTCTGTTATTCACAATATTATTGATAGCATTAGCCAATCCTTCTGAATCCTCCTGCTGGAGTTTATGACCAAACTTCCATTCATTAGAACATAAGGTAGCTCCCCCCACCTCAGTGCTAAGAATATAACATCCAAGCGCAGCGGCCTCACTATACACATTGCCCCAACTTTCATGTCTTGAAGTCATTAGCAACACCTTCGCCCGATTGTAATATTCAAATACTTCCTTCTGATCGTAAACCATTCCTTTGAAGATTAGTTTTCCTTTATGTTGTGGACATTCATTAAAGAATAAGTCTATTGTCTTTTTAAAATCGCCACCCTCATTCAGGTTGAAACTACTTGTGATAGGACCAAGCATATATATCTTCCAATCTTTCAAATCCACATTGCGCAGAGCATTCAAAAGCATTTCGGTGTTTTTCTGATAGCAACCGATTCGGCCAACACACACCATGATGTTTTCTTTTTCGGCAAACGGTCTACGCTGCAAGCCATACGACTCAAACTTCTCATCATCCAGACATGGATAGAAATGGAGCAACCCGCTCCAATGCTTGCGTTGCCAAAGGTCCGCCATCAGATTGTATGCCACAGTGTTTGCCACAAGATAAGTGACATGGCGGAAGAAATAATCTGTCAATCTATCCTTCACCCATCCTGCAATACCACCTGAATAATGGAATCCGTTCTTGTTTAGTTCACGAGCCTGGGGTGGCTCCATGTCGCCGAACACCACCACCCGACCTTTCGGGTTACGCTTCTTATACAAATAAGTAGCAAACATATGTATCGCACTGCTTCCCGTGAGGAACAACACGTCAATATCCTTTGAGTGAGACACTATTTCTTGCAAGAAAACCTTCCATTGGTTGGTGTTGCAAGTCTTCCTGATGGCAACTCCGCGGTGTTCGCCCGGTATCTCCGTATTACCCAAGTTTTCGGTGTACAGATACGTACACTCGCCTCCAAGTTCTTTAGCTATATAGTAAGGAATCAGGAAAATGTCTTTCGAGAGGAACATCTCCTGAAACTGGTAGGCATAAGCCAACACCTTTATCCTTCTTTTGTTTTGTTTGTTATAAGTTGTCATATTCTCACTTAAAATGATTTAACTGAGTTTAAAATATTCTTTCAATGCTTCCACATCATTCAGCAGTCTCCAGTTCTTTTCAAACCATTCCTGTTTATTATTCCACCATTTGGTTTTCTGTAGGAACTGAATTGTTTTGTCATCGTAACGATAGCCAATGACTTTTGCAGGTACACCACCTACAATTGCGTAAGGCGGAACATCTTTTGTAACCACAGCATTGGCAAGTACTACCGCTCCATCGTGTATCTCTACCCCACCAATTAAAGTGACATTGGAACCAAGCCAGCAGTCGTTACCGATTTTGTTTACAAGTTCTCTGGCTTTATCATAGAACTTGAACTCCTCTATCATCTGCTCTGTAGCAAACGTCTTGCCTTGCGGATTGTTTCCGTTGCTTTTAGAAAAGAACAGAGGACATGTTGTAGCGAACGGCGTCTTATAAGCATGGGTAGCATTGATGTATCGGCAGTTTGGACCGATGGACGTAAAGCGCCCTACCTCAGCACTAACCATTCCACCTCCACCGATATACGAACCATATCCTAAGGAACCAAAGAAGTCGGTATGTGGACCAACCATGTTCATTCCCTCAAAGCCACAACGATAGCATATATGAGTAGAGTACCAGAACTTAACTTTTTTGCCGTTATGCCGTTTCTGCCATAAATAGAGGAGCAGACGGCTTAAAACTGGCAACTTCTTTATTATTGCTAATAATTTTGTCATTCTATTTTAAGAAGTGAATTAACTTATACAGCAACAACCAATCGTATCTGCGGTGCAGCCCAGGATACAGCTTTCTGCATTGCTCTGGATAGTAGTTGCGTTCACCAAGATAAAGCGCATACAACGCCATCTTCTCCCAAAACGATTTGCCTTTGAAATCAAGATGCCCCAAAAAGTCTTCTTTTATGTCTTTACGGGCACGAGAGGCTGCGGAGAACTCCAAGTTGATCTTTGCTACCGGCTTGTGGCAGAGATAAAGGCTGTATTTACGATACAGTTTGAAGATGCGCTGCAGATCCTCATATCGACGCACTCGCTCGTCAAATGGATTTTCTTCTACTATCGTTTTTCTGTATACTGTAGTACCAGAACATTGAAACAAACGACCAAAAACATGAGCTTTGAACGGATTGTCAACAACACCTTCCTTGTATTCAACAGCTAAATACTCTTTCTTGCCATTGTTGACAATCACCTCACCAAGAAACATATCTACATCAGTATGTTTTTGTATCTTTTCACTAAAGAACTCAAATGCCCCTGGCAGCATTTCGTCATCTGCATCAAGAAAAAGTATCCACTCGCCCTTAGCATTCTTCACACCAGTATTTCGAGCCTTGCTCGGTCCGCCGTTCTCCTGCTTTATCAGTCGGATGCGAGAATCGTTTATAGCCTCAACAACGCCAACCGATCCGTCTGTAGAACCATCATCAACTATCACCACTTCAAAGTCATCATACTCTTGAGAGAGCACGCTCTTCAAAGACTGCGCAATTGACGTCTCCTTGTTATATAAAGGTATTACTACAGTAATCATTTTAAAATAGATTTTATCAGTTTTTGATGTCTACATTTTGTTAATAAGCTTCAATACAATTCCATTCAATTTCATTTTGACAAATGGTATAAGGAATCGTGTTTTTATTGATGATGAAGTCAACATTGTTAGAGGTTTATCGATAAAACAATCCAATTGCTTCAGCATTTGCTTTTTTATACTTTTATCTTTTGTTTGAGAGATTTTTGCCAATATCATATAATAGATTGTCTGCATGATAAAGCTATACCCCTCACTTTTTGTTCCTTTGGTGTGGTATTTCTTATAGTATTCATACCATTGACTTGCTGTCAACTGCAGCATATCTTTAAGGAACAAGACATGCATTAATTGCTTAGTTCCCAAATTTAGTGGAACATTATAGTAAAGTTCCAATCTATTAGCTAACTTAAACAATTGGCTATTTACATATTCCATTTCTTCAAAGGATAGATTATAGCCGCTTTCGCCTTCATCAGCAGACTTATGGTAGTCTTTCTGTGTAGAATCTATATAAATGGACTCGGCATGACAAAGAAACTCCCAATTGAAAACATTGTCTTCGGCGAAACGCATTTGTTCATCAAAGCGTATCTGATATTGCTCTAAAATAGAACGCTTGAACAAACGTCCCCAAGGGAAACAGAGCTGATCTGCATTTATCAGTTTTGAAAGTTCTTGACTAACCTTTTGCTTGTCTGACAGTTGGAGTTTAAAGCAAGAGACTTCTGGAACTGCACCATAGTAAAAGCCAGTAATAACAATATCATAACCCAAGCCATGTGACAAGTGTTGTAGATAGTCAGTTTCTATGAAGTCATCGGAATCAATAAAAGCAATATAATCACCTTGAGCAAAATTCAATCCCATGTTACGGGCAGAACTCACACCCCCATTCTCTTTATGTAAGACTCGTATCCGACTATCGTCATAAGACTGACAAATGCCTAAAGTATCATCTTTGCTACCATCGTCAACTATTATCATCTCCCATTCCGTGTATGTCTGTTCAAGAACAGACTGTATACATCGACGAATGGTTCCGGCTGCGTTATAAGCAGGTATTATAACAGAAATCATTTCTTTCGATTTGTTATGTTATGAATTTTCTCAAGCAGCGTTGACACTTTAAGCATAAGTGCTGATGCTACTCCGCCCTCCTTGTAAATTTTATTAAAGATTTTGCCTGCTGGAGAGAACAAAAAGTACATCTGGTCAATGCCGACCGGCATACTTGGAGAAACAAATGATTGTTTACAATTACGTATCAGCCAATCTGTTTCTTCACTAATTCTCCTTTCTCGCTTGATGGTTTTATATATTGATTGAGAAAAGTATGGGGAATAGTCTTGATTCTCTATGAAGTTCATGTGCCACCAGTGAACAATCGCAGCATCAGCAAAATACTTTAAGCTCATTTGCACTTGAGCATTATAAATTCCTGGCAATTCTTCAATAATGTTACCAAATTCTCGGTTCGCCATTAAGAACGAAGGTTCGTCTTGAGAATTTTCCTTTTCAAAACAAGAGAATTTCCAGTTTTCATTCCACTTCTTAAAGAAAGAACGTATAAGCTCGTTATCAGCAGCATATATGACACCCGAATTAAAATAGAACTTACTGTCAGATGCGTCTATACCAAACACAGACTTTACAGAACCTAATGGTTTAAATGGCATATTGGCAAGAGGCAAATGATTTTCAGGCACAGCAGCGATGTCACACGTTAGGTTGTCGATCTCATCCAATCGTTTGCATATCACAGTGTCGTTGTCAAGAAAAAGCATAGAACCATCTACATAGAGTCTCGTTTTGGTCTTTAATTCTCTTGACTTTTGTTTTGCAGTATACTCTTCCGGTACTGGAACAACTGTTATTTCTGTTATCAATTTACAGAAATCTTCAAATTGTTCTATGTATTGTTTAGTATTTTGATCAACTAATAACACCACATGAGCATCATCGTGGAATGTTCTTAGAGAATATATCGACGTCCAACACTCTTCCAAAAACAAATCATTTTCAGAAGCGATTAAGGCATATACAATTTTTGTTTTCATAATTACAAAGTTTACATGTATTTGTTAAACCACTTTATATATGTGCATGCCGTGAAGAACATACGTGAGCTAAATTCCCTGCCGTTCACAAACGCATCTCTTAAAGCGATGAATTTGTCTGCATTCAATTCCGGCAATAAATTCGTGAGGTTATCTTGTGATACGGTATCAAACAAATCTTGTTTCATTTCGCCTCTGAACCAGTCTTTTGTCGGCGGAACAAAGCCGCGTTTCGGGCGGTCGAGCAACTCTCTTGGTACCATTTCATAGAGGATATCCTTCAATATTCGTTTCAAGCCAAGTTCACCATTAATCATATACTCATAAGGCAAAAGACGAGAGTATTCTACCACACGATAATCCATGATTGGGCTACGGAGTTCCAAACTGCAACGCATTGTAGCACGGTCTACCTTCTGGTTTACTGCGTTCATGAATGTCTTCATGTCGTAATCGCTATATGCAAGGATGCCACGCTGCTTGTTCTGAAGGTATTTCATGTCGGGCTGTTGCTTGCCAAGAGTGATACGGTTGAACTTCTCCGCGCCTCCCATATCATAACAGAACATACCAAGGCTACGATATACGTCGGCATAGTCGTGCTGGGTAGACTGCATAACCTCTCCCTCTCCACCCTTATGCTTGAAGTATGGTGTGAATAGTTTACGGAGCCAATACGGTTTCTTATACTGGTGCAGACGTGCCTTTGTCCATTCATATTTGGGATAGCCATAGAAGAGTTCGTCGCCACCATCGCCACCAAGAATCACCGTAACGTCCTGGCGTGCCTTTTCAGCGACAAGGCTGCTCGGAATCAGGCTGTCGTCGGCAAAAGGCTCATCAAAATAGGTGATATAATCGTTGAAAACTTTCATGAGGTCGTCACCGGTACACGGACAAACCTTAATAGGTACACCCAAGGAGCGCGCTACGTCAACAGCAAAATGACTCTCGTCAAACTGCTGGTTGTCGAAGCCTGCAGTATATGCACATAAGTCTTTGTTGAACTTTGAAACGATGGCGCAAATCAATGAAGAGTCGATACCTCCAGACAGGAATGTACCTACCGGCACATTCGCATTGAGGCGCAGGCGAACGGCATCAAAGAGTAGATCTTTGACCATCTGCTTTGCTTCATCATAGCTTTTTGGTGCCGTAAAACCGCAAGAGTTTGTGTCAACATCCCAATAAGTCTGTATATCGAGTTTGCCTGAAGCGAGATTGAAGGTGAAGCATTCACCGGCTCTCAATTTCTTCACCTCCTCAAATGGGCTATAAGGATCTGGAATGACACCTTGCAGCAGATAGAATTGGCGAGCAGTGGCATCAATATGAAAATCATTGGCATATTTTATGACTTTAGGCTGTGATGCGAATTCAAAGTCCTTTCCTTCATGCCAATAATAGAATGGTTTCTTGCCCAAGCGGTCGCGAGCACCTACCATAATATTCTTTCGACGGTCATAAATAACGAAAGCAAACATGCCATTGAAAAGTTTCACAGAGTCGAGTCCATATTTCTCATACATAGCACAGATAACCTCTGTGTCGCTCTCTGTCCTCAATGTGACATCGCCCAGATAATGTTTCTTCAGTTCAAGGAAGTTGTACACCTCACCGTTGAAGACGATGCTGATATCGTCGGTATAAACGAACGGCTGGTTGCTGCGGGAATCAAGGTCGATGATAGACAGACGTACATGTCCCAATGTCAGAGTCTCGCCATCTGGTGTTCGGATTTCTTCCATGCCCGTATGGTCTGGACCACGGAAATTCATCAACTCCAGTTTCTTTTTTATGATACTACGCTCGTAACACCGTGTAGTTCCGAAAATTCCACACATACAATTAGCTTCACTAGTGTCCACTAAATAAATTTAAGA
>ULIZ01084391.1_pt1 | contig 14341 bp, 8 predicted proteins | sample 1950601 | NCBI WGS metagenome assembly ULIZ01 (sample SAMEA4835456, study PRJEB28245) | human gut metagenome | biome: gut microbiome; material: fecal sample | place: Denmark | collected 2008 | reverse complement strand
GAATCAGGGTGTGAAGCTAGGGGAAGGAACCCCGAAGGAAATGATTGATGCCTATAAGCAGGTACTTGTTGGGCAGTATCCGCTCCCGGACAGTGATGATCAGAATCTGCTCCATGATGAAAGCATCACCTCGGCAGCACGTAAGGCGGGCCGCACAGAAAATGACGGTGCGGAAGCAGGAAAAGCAAAGGATTCTGCACAGAATGCGAATGTGCAGAACCCGGATTTACTGGAATATGGCACCAGGCAGGCCGTGATTGAAGAATATGATGTGGAGGATGGTCAGGGAAGACGGACCGGTGCGATTATCAAGGGACAGAAATGTTCGGTTCATATGTCGGTACGTTTCCTACAGGACATTGAGGCTCCGATTTTTGCCTTTACCATTAAGAATATCAAGGGAGTGGAAATTACAGGAACCAATACCATGGTGGAAAAGGCCTTTCTGCAGCCTGTAAAGAAGGGCGAAGTGAAGCATATTACCTTTACCCAGAAAATCGACCTGCAGGGCGGCGAATATCTTCTTTCGCTGGGAGTTACCGGGTATGAAAAGGAAAATTTCGTGGTTTATCACAGATTATATGATGTGTTGAATATTACGGTGATTTCGGACAAGGATACCGTAGGATATTATGACATGAACTCCGAGATAACAGTCCGCTGATATACGGAGCTTTGAAATTATGATACAGATAGTACAGGCAGGAAAGGATCAGGAAAACGGACGGAAGGTGGATGGTTTGTTTTCCCGGTCAGATGTTGAGAGGGCAATTCATGGAATTTGCAGAAACTTTACCGAAGCAGATTGGAAATGTGAAATTAAATTATGAGTTTTATCCGGGAGAGGACATCTACAGCGATGGAGCGATCGAGGATGAAATTCTGGATATTACGAAGAATGCAGCAAGGATTGAGTATCCGAAGATCATTGAGGAAAAGAACAACTGGCCGGTTCTCTACCATTTGTCCGCTCTTCGGGGGAATATTGTAGACTGGCTGCCGATTACAAAGGATATGAAGGCGCTTGAAATCGGATCCGGATGTGGAGCAATCACGGATAAATTATCAGAAAAGGCAGGGAAGGTAACCTGTGTGGATCTGTCTGCGAAGCGGAGCATGATCAATGCTTACCGGAATCAGGACCGGGATAATATAGAGATTTATGTCGGAAACTTTAATGATATAGAACCTTCGCTTGATTGTGACTATGATCTGGTCTGTCTGATCGGGGTATTTGAGTATGGAAATTCCTATATTCACACGAAAACACCCTATGAAGATTTCTTTCAAATCATGCAGAAGCATAAGAAATCAACGGGACTTCTGGTTATTGCGATTGAGAACAAGTTTGGATTAAAGTACTGGGCCGGCTGCAAGGAAGATCATGTGGGAACTTATTTCTCAGGACTCGAGGGATATCCGGAGGGAGGAAGTGCCAGAACCTTCACTAAAAGGGGACTTGAAAAGATCTTCGAGCGCTGTGGGGAAACGAACTACCATTTCTACTATCCGTACCCGGATTACAAATTTCCGACAACGATTTATTCGGACCGGAGGCTCCCCTATGAGGGAGAGCTGACGGATAACATGCGTAATTTTGACCGTGACCGAATGGTATTGTTCCGTGAAAAGTATGTATTTGACAGTACGATTGAGGATGATTATTTTGATCTGTTCTCCAATTCTTATATGGTAGTGATTGGAGAGCTGCCACAGACCATTTACTCCAAGTATTCCAATGATCGTGACGGAAGGTATGAGCTTCGTACGGATATTGTGGAAACTTCTGCCGGAAAAGTAGTCCGGAAGGTTCCGATGACCGAAGAGGCGAGAGCCCATGTCCGGGAGATGGAAGCGGCATATCAGGCCTTATGCGAGCGCTATGAAGGGAGCGGACTGCATATCAACCCCTGTATGTATCACGAACAGGAGGGGTATGCGGAGTTCCCGTTTGAACAGGGAACGACACTGGAAACCCTGATGGATCAGTGCCTTTCAGAAAAGAATCTGGACGGATTCCAGAGACTTTTTGACAAATACTGGGAACTGGTTTCTTATCGTAAGGAAGGATATACGGGAAATATTGCCGATTATGATCTGATCTTTGCCAACATTCTGGTGAATGGAGAGAACTGGACCGTTATTGATTATGAGTGGACGACAAAGGAAGCGGTTGAGGATAAAGAAATTGCATTCCGGGCAATCTATTGTTATATTTTAGAGGATGAAAAACGGAATGAATTAAATCTGGATTATATTATGCAGCAGTTAAATGTGACTGAGGACGAGGCAGAGGAATATCGTCATAAGGAAGCAATATTTCAGAAAAAGGTGACCGGTAAGCGGAAGTCCATGGGAGAAATCCGGGCGGCAATCGGTACCTATGCGGTTGATCCGAAGAAGCTGATGGAAGAGCATCTGCAGGAAATCCTGGATGAGCGTATCCAGTTATATTATGACCGGGGACAGGGATTTTGTGAGAGTGATTCCAGGTATGTTCCGGATGTCTATGTAAAAGAGCGTCAGATTGAAACGACGCTTACCGTAGAGGGAGACGTACGGAATTTCCGTGTGGATCCGGCAGATAAGCCTTGCGTCGTAAAGCTGCAGCAGTTGTTATGGAATGGGATGCCGGTGGCATTTGAAAAGAAGTTTATAGAGACAAACGGGAAGCAGGTAAAGCCCGGAACCTACCTTTTTGCAACGGCAGATCCCAATCTGGTGCTGCATGTGGAAGCACTTGTAATGGCTGGAATGCGTGCGGAGGAAGAAAATCAGGTAGAGCTTAAGATGGAGGTTTCACCGGTGTCAGCAGAGGCTGCGGAAGAAATGATTTCAATGATTAAGAAGCTCTTTTAACTAACGATTCCATTCAGGATAAGTGAATCTACTGCCGGAACCGGCAGGGGAGAACAGACAGGCAATGATGAAGCAAACTATAAAGAAGGTTTTACAGGAAAGACAAAGAAAAGAATATAGGAAGGAACTGGCGTCTCAGCTGCGGGACTACGATTCCTGGATCAGGGGTCAGGAGACCCCTCTTTTGGTTTCGGAATATGTGGCAGAAAAATCAGAGAAGTCTTTCTCTGTGTCAGACTATACAGGAGAAAGTTTTCCAAAATGTCTGACAAATGAAACGAAAATGCGGCTAGATGGCGGATCTAAAATGGAAAATGCAGGAAAAAATTCAGAACCTTCTTTGAAGTGCATTTCATATCGGGTGTTCTGCAAAAAGCATCCGGATTCGACAAAATCTCCGGTCATGACATTATTGTCCATGAATGCCGGACAGTTTCTGAAGCTGCAAAACCGGATTAAGGATGGAGCGTTGGAGGAAGACATTCTACTGCTGAATTTTCAGGAGGGAGAGTACAGTGAACTGACTGTTCCGATGATTGCAGAGGCATTTTCGAAACTACGTGGTCACGGCGATACAAAGTCTTTATGCAATAACCATCAAAACAGTGAAAATGACTATGATCATGTTCATATAGATTGCATAAAGTCTGACATAATACCGGCGCTTGTATATGGCGACGAAGATGTCATAAGGAATGGAAAACGGCAGAATCCATGGTTTAAGCCGGACTGGTCTCCGGATACCTTCCTTTCCTGTTTTTATTTTGGAGCGTTTGTTGCAGTTCCGACTGCGAAAATAGCAGATTTTCTACAGAAATATGGCGTTTTTGAGAAAGAAGCGGAAGCAGATTTATTTGTTGATGATCAATTGGAAAGTGAATTGCAGCAGGCAAAGCAGGAAGATCGGGAAGGAAAGGATCACGAGCAGGAAGAGTGTGAACAGATCCGGCGTGAACGGATAGAGCGCAGGCAGATGAACCGGGATCAGATTATGTATGGGCTGCTTGCAGATTATTTATGGGACAACGGTGCATTTGCCGGATGGAAAACTGCTGATCATGTTGTGGTTCATATTCCCCAGGTGCTGATGCATACAAAAGCTTCCAGCTATGAGCGTTGGAAGAACCTGCATTTACCGGAAAAAATACAGGAGCGGATGAGAGCTGGCGCCAGAGAGAATGTCGGGGATGGATCAGATGAAAATGTGATAGTAGATAAAACAGCGGATATACAGCTTCCTACGGTCTCTGTTATCATTCCGTCCAAGGATCATCCGGATATTTTGTTCCGGTGTCTTGACTCTTTTGTGGATAAAACGTCAGGATTGGGGACAAAAGTTAAAACAGAATTTATTATTGTGGACAACGGAAGCTCTGAAGAAAACAAAAAACGAATTGTGCAGAGGCTGCAGGAACTGGGGAGTGCTTTAGAAAAGAAGCAAAATCATAAGCGATACCGGGATCAAAATCAAATAGAAGATCCTGAGCAGAATAGAAATGAAAATATAAATAACGTTCGATATTTATACAGGGAAATTCCTTTTAATTTTTCCTATATGTGCAATTGGGGAGCGAAGGAAGCACAGGGAGATTACCTGTTGTTCTTAAATGATGACATGGAAATTGTCGGGGAAAACTGGCTTGTCCTTTTGATGGAAAAGGCAGTCCTGCCCTATGTGGGAGCAGTAGGGGCGAAGCTCTTATACCCGGATACCGACATCATCCAGCATGCCGGAATTACGAATCTCCGGGTGGGACCGGCTCATAAGCTGCAGTTTGCACATGATACGGAGGATCATTATTTTGGACAGAACCGTGGCGTGCATGATATGCTGGGGGTAACGGGGGCGTGTCTGCTTGTGAAGAAGACGATTTTTGAAAAGGCAGGAGGGTTTGACGAAACGCTTGCCGTTGCATTTAATGATGTGGATCTGTGCTATAAAATTTATGAAGAGGGATATTATAATGTGGTAAGGAATGATCTTTTCCTGTTCCATCATGAATCCTTAAGCAGAGGGAAGGATGGGGAATCCGAGGAAAAGCAGCTGCGGCTTCTTCGGGAGAAGGACTATCTGTATGAGAAACATCAGGATTTATATGGCAGGGATCCGTTTTATCACCCGTATCTGACGACTGATATGCTGGAAACCGAGTATACACCGGCATTCCGCTACCAGGTAGATCTCTCAATGCCATGGGCGAAGGTGAAGAAGTGCACGCAGGAGGTACTGGCTGCCAGAGAGGATGAATGTCTGGTAATTGGTATGGAATGCGCCATGGATATTTATAAATGGAAATACGGCGTTTCTCCTGATAAAAGGGAAACCGGGAATTCAGATAAAGAGGATTATGGGGAAGAGAAAAAAGATAGCCGTAATGATAACAGTATTGACAGCGAAGATCAGGGGTATTATTTTCAAGGATATTCTTTTGTTATTGGATCGGATAACGCATGTTATAAAAAGGAGCTTCTGCTTCGCAGGATAACTGATGGAAACCAACAGGCACTGGGAAATTCTGTCAGAAACAATGAGAAAATATCCCAACCTGTTATTTATAGCATATCCATAGAGAAGAAATACCGGGAGGACATCAAAGCCAATCTGAAGGATCAGGTGAATGTGGATCTGACCGGATATGCAGCTAAGCTAAAGCCGGGAGCTGTCCCACCCGGAAGGTATCAGTTTGGTATGCTGGCGAAGGATGCCTGCTCCAGGGTGAAACTTGTTAACTGGAGCAGCTGGACGATTGAAGTTTTATAAGTGATATATGAAACTGTTTGACAGAAAGTGGAGTGGAGAAAGGACCGGAAACATGAGTCAGGAAGAAATGGACTATCAAAAGGCATATGAAGAAGAGCATCTGCGGAATGCAGATCTTGCCGGACGTGTGGCAGATCTGGAAGCGAAGGTGGATGATCTGAACTTTAAACTGAACCGGATTAAGAGTAATCCTGTCTGGAAGGCCTCGGCACCTGCCAGAAGGTGTATGCACTGGTGCATCCGTCAGGTGACAAGAGTAAAGAATTGCGGCTCGATGAAGGGCGTTGCTGCCAAGATCAAATATAAGCAACACGAAAAGCATGCCATGGAGCAGTTCGGAACGAAGAGCTTTCCAGATGAAGCACGGAGGGAGGCAGAGCAGAATACAGACTTTCTGCGCAGAGTGAAGATCAGTATTCTGGTGCCGTTATTTAATACGCCTGAGGAATTCTTACGGGAAATGATCGATTCTGTGATGAATCAGACCTATTCGAACTGGGAATTGTGTCTGGCAGACGGCTCGGACGATGTGCATGCTTATGTTGCAGAGGTTGTCAGGGAATATGAAGGCAAAGCGGATGGGCGTATCGTGTATCACAAGCTTTTAAAAAACGAAGGAATTGCGGGAAACACCAACGAGTGTCTGAAGCTGGCAACGGGAGAGTACATCGGATTGTTTGACCATGACGATATTCTGCATCCGAGTGCTTTATATGAATATGTGAAGGTCATTAATGAGCAGAATGCAGATTACATATACTGCGATGAAACAACGTTTAAGAGTGGGGACATCAATAAAATGCTCACGATGCATTTTAAACCTGACTATGCGATTGATAATCTGCGTGCCAATAATTATATCTGTCATTTTAGCGTGTTTGCGAGAGAACTCCTGGATGGTACGGAGCTGTTCCGCCCACAGTTTGACGGCAGTCAGGATCATGATATGATTCTGCGGCTGACAGACCGGGCGAAGTGTGTGGTGCATGTACCGAAGCTTCTTTATTACTGGCGGTGTCATCCGGGTAGTGTGGCATCCGGCGTGGATGCCAAGCCTTATGTTGTGGAGGCCGCAAAGGGAGCGGTGGCAGATCATCTGCGCCGCCACGGCTTTAAGCATTTTCAGATCACATCCACAAGGGCATTCGAGACCATCTTCAAGATCCGGTATGAGATTATCGGGACACCGAAGATCAGTATTGTGATTGCCAATAAGGATCATCAGTCGGATCTGAAGCGGTGCATTGATTCCATTCTTGAAAAGTCCACCTATGAAAATTATGAAATCATTGTGGTGGAAAACAACAGCACGACACCGGAAATTTTTGCTTATTATAAGGAATTGCAGGCCGCATATGAAAATGGAGCGACGGAAAACGACCGCAAAATACGTGTAGTCACCTATACCCCCAAGGAGGGAGAGACGTTCAATTATTCCAGGGTGAATAATTATGGTGTTTCCTTTGCAACCGGAGAATATATCCTGTTATTGAATAATGATACACAGGTGATTACGGTGAACTGGATGGAGGAGCTTCTGATGTATGCACAGCGTCAGGATGTGGCAGCTGTGGGAGCGAAGCTCTATTATGCGGATAAAACGATCCAGCATGCAGGCGTGGTGCTTGGACTTGGGGCACACCGGACGGCGGGACACAGCCATTACGGCCAGCACCGGGATAATCTCGGCTATATGGGAAGACTCTGCTATGCGCAGAATGTATCGGCGGTGACGGGAGCCTGCCTTTTGGTAAAAAAGAGTCTTTACAACGAGGTAGGAGGCCTTTCGGAGGACTTTGCCATTTCCTTAAATGATGTGGACTTCTGTCTGAAGCTTCGGGAAAAGGGCTTCTTAAATGTTTTTACACCATTTGCGGAGCTGTATCATTTTGAGTCGGTTTCCAGAGGACTGGATGATCAGGGAGAAAAGGCAGAGCGCTATAATAAGGAGTCCGAGCACTTCAGGACGAAGTGGAAGGAGGTTCTTGCAAAGGGAGATCCGTACTATAATCCGAATTTTTCTCTGGATCGGAGTGACTTTGCTTTGAAAATACAGGGATAGTGTGGTAAAATATTTTTAATAATCTGAATGCTGGTTTAAATGGCAGGAGGATGATCCAATAATGTAAACAGGAGGAGCAGTTATGAGCTACAAAGAGCAATATGATTTCTGGTTAAAGGATTCTTATTTTGACGAGAAGACAAAGGCAGAATTGCAGGCGATTTCAGGAGATGAGAAGGAAATCGAAGACCGTTTCTATAAAGATCTGGAATTTGGTACCGGCGGACTTCGCGGTGTGATCGGAGCAGGAACAAACCGTATGAACATTTACACGGTCCGTAAGGCAACACAGGGACTTGCAAACTACATTATCAAGCAGGGCGGCAAGGACAGAGGCGTTGCAATCGCATACGACTCCAGAAGAATGTCACCGGAATTTGCAGATGAAGCAGCACTTTGTCTTGCTGCAAACGGAATCAGGGCTTATGTGTTTGACGCACTCCGTCCGACTCCCGAGCTTTCCTTTGCACTCCGTACCTTACATTGTATTTCCGGTATTGTCATTACCGCAAGCCACAATCCCCCGGAATATAACGGATACAAGGCTTACTGGGAAGATGGTGCACAGGTAACCGCTCCTAAGGATAAAGAAATTATTGCAGAAGTAAAGGCCGTAACCGATTATCAGTCGGTAAAGACCATGGACAAAAAGGATGCAATGGATCAGGGACTTTATGTTGTAATCGGCAAGGAAATTGACGATGCCTACATGGCAGAGTTAAAGAAGCAGATTATTCACCCGGATATTATTAAGGAAGTTGCAGATGATATCCGTATTGTATATTCTCCGTTCCATGGAACAGGAAACGTACCGGTACGCCGTATTCTTTCCGAGCTTGGCTTCAAGCACGTGTATGTTGTACCGGAGCAGGAGCTTCCGGATCCTGATTTTACCACGCTGGAATATCCGAACCCTGAAGATCCGAAGGCATTTACCCTTGCATTAAAGCTTGCTAAGGAAAAGAATGCAGATATCGTACTGGCAACCGATCCGGATGCAGACCGTCTTGGTATTTATGCACTGGATACAAAGACCGGCGAATATGTACCGTTTACCGGAAATATGTCCGGAATGCTGATTGCAGAATATATTTTAAGAGAGCGTACCGCAACGAAGACCATGCCTGCTAATCCGGCACTGGTTACGACCATTGTTACCACCAATATGGCACGTGCCATTGCAGAGGCTTACGGGGTACGTTTCGTGGAAGTGCTGACCGGTTTCAAGTATATCGGTGAGCAGATTAAGTTCTTTGAACAGAGCAACTCCAACAATTATGTATTCGGTCTGGAAGAAAGCTATGGATGTCTTGCAGGTACTCATGCAAGAGATAAGGATGCCGTTGTTGCCGTAATGTGTCTGTGTGAAGTAGCTGCATGGTGTAAGAAGCATGGTATTACCGTATGGGATCAGATGCTGAAGCTCTATGAAGAATACGGATATTATAAGGAAACACAGTATGCCATCACCTTAAAGGGTATCGACGGATCCAAGCAGATTGCAGAGATGATGGATAAATTAAGAAACAACCCTCCGAAGAACTTCGGAGAATTACAGGTAAAAGAGCTTCGTGACTACGACAGGGATGTGATCACAGACCTTGCTACCGGAGCAACCAGATCTACCGGACTTCCGAAGTCCAACGTACTTTACTTTGATCTTACGAATGATTCCTGGTGCTGTGCACGTCCTTCCGGAACAGAACCGAAGATCAAGTTCTATATGGGAGTAAAGGGAACCAGCCTTCAGGATGCAGAAGAGAAGCTAAATAAGCTGACAGAGGATCTCAAGGCCGTTCTGTAAGTCAAAATGATGGCAAAACTATTAAAGCTCAGTAATTTGAAGAAAACCATATATTATTTGAAGAAGAATGGACTTCGCAAGGCTTATTATGCGGCGGTGGAACGAGCTTCTTCCGAAAGAAAGGATGACTATCATTATGATCCCTTGCCGGATTCTGTTTTAAAGGAACAGGCCGGCAAGGCCTCTGAGTTTTCAACCGGATTCAGTATTCTGGTTCCAACCTTTGAAACCAGGGAAGAGTTCCTCCGGGCACTGATCAATTCGGTACTTGCACAGACCTGCGGAAACTGGGAACTGATTCTTACAGATGCCAGTAAAACGGACCGGGTATCGGAGGTTGTGAAGGAATATACCGATTCCCGTATCCGGTATCACAGGCTGAAAGAAAATCTGGGAATATCCGGAAACACGAATGAAGCATTGAAGACAGCGACAGGAGAATATGTCGCATTACTTGACCATGATGATTTACTGACGGAGGATGCCTTGTTTGAATGCGCATCTGTGATTGAGGCGTACCGGAAGGATAATCTGGAATTACGCATGTTATATTCCGATGAGGATAAATGTAACAGCGATGGAACTTTGTTTTATGAGGTCAACAGGAAACCGGAGTTTAATCTGGATTTAATATTATCGAACAATTATATCTGTCATCTGCTTGTGATGCAGAGAGAACTCATGCAGGAATTGGGATTCCGGAGCAGTGTGGATGGAGCACAGGATCATGACATCATTCTGCGGGCGGTAGACCGGATGATGGGAGAGGACAGGCACGCAGCCGGAAAGGCCAGGCTGCCGGTTGCCCATATCCCGAAGGTATTGTATCACTGGAGATGTTATGAAGGCTCTACGTCAGAGAATCCGGAAAGTAAGCGCTATGCTTACGAAGCCGGCAAGCGTGCAGTAGAGGATTTTTTGAAGGCACGGGAGTATCAGGCCGACGTGGTTCATACATGTCATCTGGGATTTTTTCGTGTAAATTATCAGCCGGATCTGTTAAGTAACCGGCCGGATGTAGCTGTGGTCGGAGGAAAGCTGATTGACCGGCATAACCGTGTAGTAGGCGGTATTTATAATGAAAACAGGGAGCCCTTATATCTGGGGCTCCATAAAGAATATAGTGGTTATATGCACCGGGCATCCTGTCAGCAGGAGGCCTATGCTGTGGATGTGCGCTGTATGATCTGTTCAGGGGAGGCACAGACAGTTTGGGAAGAGCTTACCGGACTGCCCTATGCGGTGCAGCCCCATACGGGATATTTCTTATATCAGGATGTCCTTAAGAAGGATGCTGATTATGAAGAGTTAAGCTTCAGATTCTGTGAGGAACTGCGCAGAAGAGGAAAACGAATCGTCTGGGATCCGGAAATGGTGCAGCGGGTGGATGGAAGATAGGACAGAAGCATGAAAACGACAGTGGTAATTCCCAATTACAATGGACGGAACTATCTGCAGGACTGCCTTACCTCTCTTTTAGAGGGAAGTGAGGTTCCTGCAATAATTGTTGTAGATAACGGTTCTGCCGATGAAAGCGCTGCCATGGTGAAAGAAAGGTTCCCGATGGTGAAGCTGATCGCATTACCCGAAAACCGGGGATTCAGCGTAGCGGTGAATATCGGAATCCATGAGACCGGAACAGAATATGTTTTTCTGTTAAATAACGATACCGTTGTTTTAAAAGATACAATTGAAGAGCTGGAAGCTGCAATGGAACGTCATCCGAAAGCGTTTTCTGTAGCTGCGAAAATGTTGCAGATGAAGAATCCGGAGCTGATTGACAGTGCCGGAGATTTTTATTGTGCATTAGGATGGGCATTTGCACGCGGAAAGGACCGGAAGACCGAAGCATTTTCAAAGGAAACCTCTGTGTTTTCTGCCTGTGCAGGGGCAGCTCTTTACCGGAAGGCTGTTTTTGAAAAAATCGGTGATTTTGATGAAAATCATTTTGCCTATCTGGAGGATATTGATGTGGGGTACCGTGCGAAGATCTATGGCTACCGGAACTATTATGCACCGGCTTCTGTGGTTCTTCATGCAGGAAGCGGCTCTTCCGGTTCGAGACACAATAAATTCAAGGTAGATTTATCCTCCCGGAACAGTATTTATCTGATTTATAAAAATATGCCGGTGTTACAGGTGTTATTAAATCTGCCGTTCCTGCTTTTGGGGTATCTTGTGAAGATTTTGTTTTTCCTGAAAAAGGGACTGGGTGCAGATTATATGAAGGGTCTTGGAAAGGGCTTCCGTCTTGCTTTTTCCGGAAAAGGAAGAGAACATAAGGTAAAATTTTCCATGAAACATTTTGGAAATTATGTGATAATACAGCTGCAGTTATGGGCGAATATGTTCCGCCGTCTGTGGTGGTAGAAAGGGTTGTGCAATGATTAAGGACAATCAGAAATTATTGAATCGAATCCATGTGTTGATTGATGCGGTTGTGACGGCAATTTCTTATCTAATGGCATGGTATCTGAAGTTTGCTACCGGCTTTGCGGAGACGGATCCGAATGTTGGAGTACTGGATATGTACACGTATTTCCGTGCGCTGTATATTCTGGTTCCGCTTTATCTGGTTCTGTATTATTTCTTTAATTTATACGCTCCAAAGCGTGCAACCAGGCGTAAATACGAGCTTTTTGCAATTGTGAAGGCCAATACAGTAGGATTGATCCTGTTTATGACACTGCTGTATATCATCAATCAGCTGGATATTTCCCGATTCGTGCTGGGAGCCTTTTATATTATCAATATTATTCTGATGACACTTTGCCGGACAATGATCCGGAACATTTTGTACTTTTTCCGCAGAAAGGGTTATAACCTGAAGTACATTCTGCTGGTTGGTTATTCCAGTGCGGCGGAGGAATATATTACCAGAATTATTGCAAATCCCCAGTGGGGATACGTAATCCGGGGGATTCTCGATGATACCATGCCAAGCGGAACCGTGTATAAGGGAGTTAAGGTTGTGGGAAGAATAGAGAATATCAGGTATATTCTTCCGGAGAACAAGCTGGATGAAATTGCGATTACACTTGCACTGAAGGATTATGAGCAGCTGGAGTACATCGTGGATCTGTGTGAGAAGTCCGGTGTTCATACAAAGTTTATTCCGGATTATAATTCCCTGGTGCCGAGCCACCCCTATACGGAGGATCTGATGGGACTTCCGGTGATCAATATCCGTTATGTACCATTAACGAATCCGGTGAATAGTATATTAAAGAGAACCATGGATATTCTGGGTGCCTGCTTTGGTATTGTTATTGCTTCTCCGGTGATGCTGGTCTGTGCGATTTTAGTAAAAGCAACCAGTGAAGGACCGGTGATCTTTAAACAGGAGCGTGTGGGACTTCACAATAAAGTATTCAGGATGTACAAATTCCGGACGATGGAAGTACAGAAGCAGTCTGCAGAGGAAAATGCATGGACGGTCAAGAATGATCCGCGTGTCACGAAGGTTGGCAAATTTATGCGTAAGACCAGTCTCGATGAACTGCCACAGCTTTTTAACATTCTGATGGGAGAAATGTCGCTGGTTGGACCGCGGCCGGAGCGGCCACAATGGGTAGATAAATATAAGGAAGAAATTCCGAGATATATGATTAAGCATCAGGTGCGGCCGGGACTGACCGGCTGGGCGCAGGTCAATGGATATCGTGGCGATACATCAATCCGCAAGCGTATCGAGTATGATCTGTTTTATATTGAAAACTGGAGTCTTGCCCTCGATATCAAGATTTTGTTTATGACGATTTTCAAAGGCTTTGTGAATAAGAATGCCTATTAAAGGCGCGTATAACCGCAAGTTTGTATGAATCTGGTTGAAGTGGGAACATTAATATGGTAAAATGCTAGATTATGGGGAGAACGAAAGAAGAAACCCACATATGGTATTTGAAAGGGAGAAAAGGTATGACCACAAATAATCAAAGACCTTCACAGGGAAGATCATCACAAGGCAGACCTTCACAGGGAAGACCTGCACAGAAGAGACCTGCACAGCACAGCCAGGCTGCACGCAGCTCTTCACAGAAGAGAACATCATCCCGTAGAGACGATTACTATGAGGATGACTATTACGAAGACGATTATTATGAAGACAGCCGTTCTTCCAGGGGAAAAAAGAGTGCCCCTTCGAAGAAATCCTCAAATGGTAAGAGTCATAAGAAAAAGAACAAAACCTCCAAGATTATTTTATTTATTGTAGAAATCCTGGTTCTGTTACTCATGGTTATGGTATTATGGACTGTTTTAAAGACGGAAAAGGTTGGTAAGGTAGATCTGCCGGAGGAAGACATTGTCATCAATCCGGAGGTTGAAAAGCTGCAGGAGCAGGAAGGCTCGGTGCTGCAGGGGTATCGTAACATTGCGTTATTCGGTGTAGACTCCACAGAGGGAGCATTGACCAAGAATACCCGGAGCGATACCATTATGATTGCCTCCATTAATCTGGATACCGGCGATTGTAAGCTGGTCAGCGTATATCGTGATACCTACCTGAACTTAAGCAATGATACCTACAATAAATGTAATGCTGCTTATGCAAAGGGTGGACCGATGCAGGCGATCAATATGCTGAACATGAACCTGGATATGAACATTACCGATTTCGTAACAGTCGGATTCAGCGGTCTCACAGAGACAATTGATGCACTGGGCGGTGTTTATATTGATGTTAAGGAAGAAGAAATTTCCCATCTGAATAACTACCAGATCAGTATTGTCGGTACAACGAAGGATGGTAAGACTTATACCGCAGCAGAGGGAAGCTACACACCGGTAACACAGGCAGGATACCAGAAGTTAAACGGTCTGCAGGCAACTGCTTACTGCCGTATCCGTTATGTAG
>ULIZ01076778.1_pt1 | contig 14350 bp, 10 predicted proteins | sample 1950601 | NCBI WGS metagenome assembly ULIZ01 (sample SAMEA4835456, study PRJEB28245) | human gut metagenome | biome: gut microbiome; material: fecal sample | place: Denmark | collected 2008 | reverse complement strand
GAAGTCTCCTCTACTCCCGTAACATAGTCAGCCAATGTATGACGTTCTTTTTTCCCAAGCACGTAATATATGAAGTTGTTCTCCGATTGGTCAGACGTGCAGAAACGGCGAATATAGCCATCTACCGCTTTGTGTTTTGTCAGTCCTCTACGTATCCGTTGCCCATTCCTAGTTTCTTGATTTGTCAGGGACGCAGTCAATTTGTCTAATTTTTCATCTTTCAAAATAATTCCTTGTGTGGTAATATAATAGGATACTTCTTCATCCTTACTTAATTCCTCAATCCATAAATTAGCAAGACTACTCAGAATCACGCCCTCCTTTTCCCACTTTTCTGTCAAGTAAAGTTTCTTTACTTGTTTAAGGTCATTAAAGTGTTTTTGGGCAATGCGCTGCCTGACGGCATCGTTTGCACACCATCGTCCCAATGCTGTCTGATAGCATTGTTCAATCCTTTCATCCAACGTTGTTTTATCCTTCGTTGAAATGAATTCTCTCAAAGAAGGTAACGATCCTGCCAAATAAGAGGCTATGAAGCCCCATAATATAGAACTAATGTCCATTATTATTCCTTTCTCTAATATAAAAATGGGCGACTTTCTACTCCCCGCATCGCATTGCAGTACCATCTGCTCTTTCGGGTTTTACTTCTCTGTTCGGAATGGGAAGAGGTAGATCCACCACAGATATAATCGCCCTCGATTAATCTTAATAATACCAAGCAGCGAAGAATAGCACTAATGATATGATTGTTGCTATGTTCACCAAGGTAATCAGTAAGTAGATACCGCATACTGACAATACCGCAATAATAAAACATAAAAGCAGCAGTATTTCTACTACAATTATAACAATAACGGCAAAATTACTTCATATTTGCCGTTATTGTTTTACTTTTAGGACTAAACATCGTCAAGCGCAATATGCACAAAAACACAAGCGTTGCCTCTATCATTCCGTAATCTTGCGGTATATAGAACGCATGTGCTACGTAATTGCGAATATTGTATCCTTTAGCTGTGAACACATACTCAAAGAATTCAATATCTTCTTTTCTGAATATTTGCAGTAAACATGGTTCTCTCAGTAGATCATCAAGTAATGCCTGAGAAATACTGTTATCTCGTCCTACTTTTGTAACACAACCTCCATAATCACCAACCATATCACGCAGAATGCCTTCAAAACGTATGGAAAGAATATCCACAGGCAATCGCCAATCAGTTGGTTTTCCTTGCAAAAAACGATTATACTGTTTAATGAGTGCTTCAACTCCGTAATCAATCTGCGAAAACCATGTGGTCGTAACTACTTGACCTGATCTAGTATATTCCAGTTGAATACCAAAACAAGTGTTTTTTAGGAACCATTTCCTCAATTTACTATAGGTTAATTGTTTTATGTTGACTGCTGTAAGAATCATATTTATAACAGTATTTCTCACAATATTCATGAGCCATATACCGTATTTCTGACGCAAATCGAAATCCTTACCTGCGTCCTTGCTGTTTCCGTTGATGTCCATAATCTTATTCTCAAAGCCAAGTTTTTCTACCGTAGATTTGCTTGCAGACATTCGTAGGCGTATTTGTTCGTAAGAGGGAAACAAAAACCTAACGGGACATGAAAGATTCTCCAATAGCCAACTTAGTTTCCCTTCAAGTAGTTCCTTTTCCAAGTTGCCAAAATACTCAACAATCTTCTTATCTGTTTTCTTCTCAATTTTGAAATGCAGCATTACCATTTTTTTCTTATTTTCTCGAAATGCCAGTTCTGCCCTGTTCCTTTTTTGGGTCAACCCCGCCTTCTGATAAAACGCCATAGCTTTTTGGGAATGATCTTCGTTCATCCATGGGATGGCAATATTATTTGGTGCAGTTGCCGGATCAACTAATTGCCCCATTTCCATATCTCCCAACGCTTCATAAAAAAAGTTCATGTACGGCTTTGCCTCTCCCTGAATCTTTGATGAATAGAATAAACCTAACTCACAGCAGTTCTCACGCCAGCTATCTTTGACTAATGACAACAAATCCTTGCACAAACATACGATTTTCTTTGCATCACGACTTGGAAAGAAACCCTTTTCCTTAGCCAACCTTATGCAAACCATTTTTGTGCGGTATCCATAGTCTGATTCCAACACGCCCCAAATCAAATCGGTAGCCTCGGGTATCTTATACTTCACTCTTTTTATCAGTGACATCAGAACCTCTATAGCCTTTTCTGCTACATGCGGATAATCTTCTTTGTCTTTTGGCAATAAAGTGTTAATCACCGCTATCAAAGCATCAATAGATTGCTTAGCATAGCGGTTGTCATTCGTTAATAGTGAAATAAAGTAATTGTATCTGTATTTTAATAACTGGTTATTCGTAGCTTTAACACGTTCATCAAAATAAGATACAATAAAATTCTTATCAAAATTACAATTCTCATCCTCTATCAGCCGTTCAATTTTCCACCATGTAAGAATCTCAAGACGTGCTTTTGGCTGTTCTACCGGTAAAAATGCGTCATACGAGAATCTACTGTCAAGATGACTATCATCCTGTTTTGTTTCAAGGAATTCGTACAATTCAGCTAAAGTTGCCATAATAATTTTACATCTATCCGTTAGACCTCAGATATTACCTGGCCATTTTTTAACAAACTATTGAATATATTATTAATACATTTTTGCGGAATCTTCTCTTGCTCTAGACGTAGGTTGTGAAACTTGACATGATCGTACAGTGCGGCTTCCGCAGGGGTAAGATGGAGAGGCTTTGATACATTGCTTGGTGTGCCTTTGTCGCCTTCAAAATATGTGTCAAAGGTAGTGCGATCCATCAGAAGGCTTTGTGTCTGGGGAAAATAACTGCGGAACTGCGAAAGAATTTCGAAGCCCTGTGCATCAATGTCGCCCCAATAATATAGTGAAGCGTGCCGCATGAACGGAACAGACTTGAGGATGCCAATGGTGAATCCATGCCCCCAAATCAGCAGACTTCCTGCCAACTTGGGAAAAGTCAGGAAGTTGATTTTATTCTCCACCACAAACACCTTTTGCACAGGCAACGACAACGCACAGAACTGACTCTGAGGCATCGTAAGATCGTCTACACCAGAAAAGTATTCATTCGCAATCGATGCTTCCAGCACACGAATCCGCACCCATGACTCATCGTATCGCAATCCAAAGCGCTTCTCGAACACCTTCTCATCCGAACAAACATGCTCTACAATGACAATATCCAGCAACTCACGAAGCACTCCCTTGTTACGTTCAATAAACTTGGTATGCACCTCAATGGGCAATTCACGAATGTACAACCTAGGACAAGGGTTTGCCACAAAATAGCGCAAAACTTTCAGCAAATCAGACCAAAAGGAAGCATTTTCCACCACCTTCAGCGGATAGCGTTCCACCCATGAACGAAGCTGCGGAAACTCATCAAGCAACATTGCCACATCCTTACGAAACTGTGATACTTCACCACACTTCTGCAAGAAGCGCTCAATGTCCGATGCACTCTCGAATAACACGCGCTCAGGCAGATCCTGTTCGCCCAATGCTTTCGTTTTCACTGTTTTCCACTCAATCGTGTAACCAAAGCCCTTCACCTCTTTCGATTGCGAACGGATGTCCGTCAGTTCACGTTGATACTCGTCCATCGATGCGCTAGCCTTCTTGTCGCAAGGGATCACAATTGGCTCAAACTCAGAGCCAGCTACCACCGAACGCAAATAATCTACATACTTGCGTTCAGTCTTCTTACGTATTTCTACTGCCGTTATCATACTTCCATACTCCTTTCACGTTCTGCCTTAAACTCACTGATAGGCATATTATAGAGCACAGAACAGTTGCCCTTGCGCTCCACATAATGCACATACGAAATATCGTTCTCCACGATGTGAATATTGTCGCTCGGAGTCACCACGAGCAACTGCAGATGGAGTTGTTTGCAGAGCGAAATCAGATAGCGTGCCTTGTCCTCGTCCTGTGCGCGAAAAGCTTCATCTATTGCAATGAAGCGGAACGAAGAATCTAATCCACTCTTGGTTAATCCGAACTGGTAAGCGATAGCCGATCCCAGAATCGTGTATGTTAATTGTGCTTTCTCGCCACCAGACAGCTGCCCCATCGCCTCATAGGTGTTACGCTTCTGCCCATCGTCTTGGTAAAACTCCTCCGACTTATATGTGTACCATCCACGCACATCCATCACCGACTTTCGCCATGATTCGACCTGTAAGCGAGACATCAGCGGTTCAATATGCTGTTCGAAATGAATCTTGCTTCCATCGATTGTTGAATTCATCTCATGAATATTAGGTATTGCACTGCTCAGCAGGTTTTGAAACTCCTTCACATCCACATTCAATCGTTTGGTTGCTACCAACTGGATATAAGTCTTTGGAGCATCTTTGAAATCAATGCCTATAAGATACGAATTCAATTGGTCGATGGTCTTGGTGATAGACTGACACCAGTTTTGGAAGAATACATTGAATGCACTGACTTTGTTGATGATATTCTCCTGCAAATACTTGTTGAAGCGCGATTCAAACCCTGGTAAATCTTCGTCAAGCAATCGTTGGTAATAGGCCTGATATTCGCCCATAAACTCCACGGCTTCGGGCAAACGGCTCACATCCGAACGCCAATCGTGATACTTCATGGTAATTTCCTCTGCGGGATTCTTGAAGCGATAAATCAGGTTCTTCAAATCGCTATTCTTGCGACTCTTCGTTTCACGCTGTTTCTGCAAAGCTAAATCGATCTCATGTTGTAACGTGTCACGCTTTCCGTTCAAATCCTCCAATGCCACATTCAGTAAATCTGTGTGTTGCGACTCAAAAGTATCCGTATCAACTACGCCTATTTGAGCCAAAGCTGAATTACTTTCGTTTCTCCTTTCTTTGAGCTTATTCTCACGATTCTCCGATAATGTTTTCTTTTTGATAGCTTCATTGTTCTCATCATCAAGTAAACCGATTTCTTTTCTCACCCCCGCCAATTGCTCCTGTAAAATCTTCACCCGATTATTGGCTTCCTCCAGTTGTCGTTTCTGTTCTTGCTTTTGCTGAATGACTAGTACACACGACTGCCAGTCGATATCATCAAATTTATCGTATTTACTAAACAGCGTCAAATAGGTTTCCCGCTTCTTCTGAGCATTCTTTATGTCTTCCTCTAGCTTACGGACTTTAGCTGCTGTCATCTTTTCTTCCTGCTGCAACTGACGCACCTCTGCCTGTAACACGGCAATTTTCTCCTTGTTATCCCAGCCAAGCACATAGTGTTCCTTGCCTCGTATCTCTGGTCGGTCGTCTTTCTCATGCTTACCACCTCTCGCCTTTATCAGCCCCTCTTTTGTTACTGCTTTCTCTTGCAGATGGTTGAAGTCCGCAAGCGAATCAACACAACTATAGTTGAACTCAGCAAATAACCTGTCCTCAAGCCAATCCAAATACAAACACATTGGCTTGTATTCAAGCTTACGGAGCAACGAATCCGCTTTCAATGTCCTATCCTCAAACTCACGAATAGTCTCTGCGCCCTGGTATCGCTGATACACGATACGACCTCGCAGATTATGACCATTCACATACTCATTTACCTGCTTGTAATACTTCTCCGGCACTACCAACCGCAATGCAAAATTGTGAAGAATACGCTCAATGGAATATTCCCAATCACGCTCATCATCCTTCACACATATCAGTTCACCAATGAATGGAATCTCTTCGGTAGTTGCACCAACAGCTTCCAGTATCTCATCACGAATCTCAGCCACACGACCGGATATATTGTTCTTATGCTGCTGCAGATAGCGTATGGTGGCCATTCGTTCTTCTATGTTGCTACTGATTTCATCCTGACGGTTTTGTGCCTGACGCTTCTCTTCCATAAGTTGCCTGTCAATCGTCACTTGCAGAGCATCTTTCTCGCGTTTGGCGGTCGCACGATTAATTTCGAATACCTCTACATCAGGACTTTGTTCCATCTTCACCAGCTTTGCCAACTTATCGTATTCTTCGGCTTTGGCCTTGCGGTTATCACGTATCCTCACTCTCTGATTGATTTCCTTTTCAATTTCATGTATCTGCTGACCCACCTCGTCCTTCTCAATAGCCACCGTCAAGCGCATTTGCTCTTGTTCCAGCTCACCCTTCTGCACCTTCAACTCCTTCAACCTATCTTCCAGTTTCCTCAAGTCGCTCTTGCAGCACACCAACTCCTTGTCGCACAAATCCACCGTTCGCGCAGCAAACCAATAGGCTGCCACACTCTTCTCCTGCTCCATTTCAACTATGCGTATGTCTATCTCCTTCAGTTCCTCTGTCAATGCATTGATAGGTTCCAGTTGGGCAATCTGCTCCTTCACCTTATCGATATTAGTCTTAGCCTCCATCAGATTTTGGAAGTTGTCCTTCAGTTCCTGATACTTCTCCTCAGCCGGCAGTTCCTCGAGCATATTCGTACGAATAAAACTGTCCAGATCGTCCAACACTTTCACACCCACTATCTGATTGAAGAGTGTAAGCGCCTTGTCCGAACGCATACCGAAGAGGGTTATCATCTTTTCGCCATATGCCACCGGACCATCAAAAAACTCTATCGTGCGTTTTGTTTCATTCGTATTGTATTTTTTCGTCAGTCGCTTGCGCCAATCGCCATGCAAGTCAAACTCTGAAAAGTCACGCTCTATAGTCAACGACTCTCGGGCTACACCAAACAGTACCTTTAGTTCCTCGCCAGTGTAGTAGCGCACCTGAAACAGCGTCACCACGCGCTTGTCCACATTGCAGAACGATGCAAGCAATACCGAACGAGCCCCTTTGTCGCGCAATCTCAGCGTGGTTGTGCTCGCTGCACCCTCCTGCTGCTGATTGCCATAGTTGCCAAAGAAGTACGATTCCTCTGTACGGTTGCCCTTCTTCTCCACACCCGATGATTGATTGTAAAATCGTTGGCGCTTCAGTGGCACCATCAGCGTGAGCAGAGCATCTATCAGCGTACTCTTGCCCGAGGCGTTTGCTCCGGTCAATAGCGAGTTGTTACCATGCAAATTCATATGGTACACTTTTTTGTCAAAGGTTCCCCAATTCCACACTTCCAAATAGTCAAGCTTAAAGCCTGCCACTTCCGAACTGGTATTAAATAGGTTCATCTGCTGCATTATAGTCATTAAGTTTGTTTTTAAATTCTAATATATCGTCCAGTGTCACCTTATCCTTGATGATGCGATGTATCTTATAGCGCTTCTCACCCTCAATATGCTTTGCTTCCACCAGGAAACCAAAGCCTGCTATGCTGTCTATATAGCGGTCAAGATCTTTCTCAAACTTGGCACGATTGAATGTGGCGGGAAGAAACAATTCTGCCTCTTCCTTTATTTCAGTAGCAGTTACATACTTGTCCGAAGCCTGCGACTCTGTTGGATTGCTGTCGAAGTCTTCGAGTATCTGCCTCAACACGATGAGTATCACCGAAACCTCAAAACCATACGACCTTCTCGACACCATGTTCAATGTTTTGTCTTCGTCCAATTTCATTTGCTTGACAAAGGCAAAACCTTCATCCTTTTTCACGATGAGTTCCAGTCCCATCACACTGATATAGTCCTGAATCTCGCTTTGGTAGTCGAGTAAATCATTCCAAACTACATCGTCTTTCTCTACGATGCCTTTCAACAGTTTCACTACAGCCCTGCTGTATGGTTGTATATTTGCTGCGTTCATCTTGTTATTATAATTTCGGGAATTGATATGGTTTTATTTTCTGTAAAAATAATATGTTGCTGGCGTTCTTCGCTTACCACCGTCTTATATTCCTTCAGCACGCCAATGTATCCAAACACTTCCGACAGACCTTTCTCCACGCCTTCGTTCCGCTCTATCACCTCTGCCAGGGTCGTCTGCTGTCTGTCGTTCAACACCTCGTTGATGCGGTCTCTCAGCACCTTTCGGTCGATGTGATACGGATTGTAGAGTTTACCAATACTCTCCAAATCAGCCAGACTCAGTCCGGCTATGTCAGGCTTATCCTTATACACAGTTTCTTTTACAGGTGTGAGGGTAAGAGGGCGCTCCAGCGGCAGATTGATGTCAATGGTTTCGTATTCAAGCGAAGCATCTGGCTTTTCTTTCCGTCTGCTGGCTTCGATGAGTAGTTTCTTTATATCGTTGATTACTTGCTTTGTCGCCTCAGCATTCATATGTCCGTTCTGGCGAATGATTCGACTCAGTTTCTCGCTCATGCGGTCGTTGGTTTTCGCAACCTTCTCACCAGCGTCAAACAGATGCTTTTTCATTTCCTTGAGAAACATGTCATGTGCATCAATGCCTCTATTTTCCAGCGTTTTGTAGAGTGCACCAGTCAACTCGTCCCATTCTTTCTGCAGATCGGCCGAGAGCAGAAACTCCCAAAATGCATAGAAACTTTTGCCTTGTTGCGATTGTTTTAGTTCGCCATATGCATCAAAGATGTAGTTCAACAAAGCTTTCTTCTCTGCATTTTCTGTCTGACGTTCGTATATCTCTTTGATAATCCCCTTAAAGTTGTCATCCACCTCTTTGAAATCGCTCAGCAGTTCCTTCGCCAGTTTGTTCAAACTGTTGTATCGTGGTTCTATCTGGTAGTCCTCGTAAACCTCGACCTCTTCGCCCATCTCCAGCCGCTGAATCTGATGCTCTATCTCCATTTTTTTGGTTCGAAGCAATTCTAGTCGCTTCTCACGGTCCTCGTTCGAGTATTCCACCAATTCCTTCAGTTGGGAAAACAGTGTCTTGAACTTTGATTCAGTACCGATGTAATCTTCTTTTTTCAAGCTCACCACCCAATCTATCAATTTGCTTGTGTGTGACGAAATCTCGTATATCACCTCTCCCTCTTCGTTCTGATAATTGGTCAAGAATCCCTTGTCTGTCCAGTCTTTGATGAGCCGTTTCGCTTTCTGTTCGTTAGACTCTACTAGTCTCGTCATTTCAGAATCATCCTCCACCAACGTATTTTCCTGCTCATCCAGTCGGTTCTCCAGTAGCATGTGCAAGCGTTCCTGCATTATAGCCGCCTGTCCTTCAAACGCTTCAATGACAAAAGACAAGAAGAAATCCACACTTCTTGATTTTATGAGTCGTACGCTTGGTGACTCTCGTAATATTTGTGTTATTTCTTCTACTTGCATAAATGTTATTCGAAATTATTTTGTTTAAAATCCATCAGTGTCTTAAATATTACATTCAAACACTTTTAAGGTGTTATTTATCTTTACACACAAAACACCACCATTGAATCATTGAAGTTCTATAATTCATTTTCCCCAATCCTTGCGATCAGTTCAGCATTCAGTTTCTCATCTCGTCCCAACAATTGCCGTACAAGCTGATAAATCGTAGTGCAAGGATTTTGATTTGCATAACGTGAATCTGCATATTCTAAATGCTTCGCTTCCGCATACCGCAAGGCGGACTCCATTGAGCCGTAAGTAGTCATTATCTTATAATTGTTAGGATCTTTCTTGGCGTATCTGTACTTTTTCTTCGATTTATATTTCGGAGAAGCATTTACAGCTGTTGAAATCTTCTCTTCATAATCCTTTCGAGACACTCCTGTTATTACATTCTGAAAATGATATAGATACCACAATTCGAATGCTTCATTACTCCAGGCTACCTCAATGCTATTTTTTTGTCCCATCGCAATGGCTTCGTTGAAATCCTTTGCAGGAAATTCATCCCTATCGAAAACAGCCCAAACACGGTCATAGTTATTCTTATTTTTAAGATCAATGGCCTTCTCCACAACATCTTTTGTTCCACGCCCAAGCCCTTTAACCTCGATGTCATATACAATTACCCCCTGTTGCTTTTCGGCAAAAGCTTCAAAGTAATTAGGTTCAGTCTTTGTCCCTTCGCACACAATTAACACAGAGCAACGTATGACTTTCTGTTCTCTCTTTTGCGATTGCCTCCTAAATTTTGAAGAAGCATTATCTATCTTTATTCTCTTTGCTGCCATAGCCTTACATTATTAATCATTCAATATATAAGGAATGGCACCATAACGACCGGCGATATAGTTTTTCTCATAATTTGCATCATTACGAGGTTTGGTCCCGTCTGGGAGTACGATATCAATCAGACTATACAAATCCGTCTGCTCTTTAGAATCTTTCTCCGTGAACCATATCTGGTCTCGTCTTAAAATTTTCTGAGAAAGTAAGTGCGTATCGTGGGTAGTGAATATCAATTGGGCATTCTTTGGATTTGTTTCCGGATTATTGAATAATTCAATAATATACTGAGAAATCAGAGGGTGCATTTTTGCATCCAGCTCATCGATGACAAGCACGCTCCCAGAATAAAGCGTTTCGAATATCGGTCCCGAAAGATCAAATAACTTATTTGTACCGGAAGATTCCCTATCTTCAAACGAGAAGTTAATTGTACCTACTATATTACCTTTATCTGAATATACGTTATGTATAGAATCCAACTCAATACTCTTCTTGCCTTGCGTTTCTCTTTGGAAGAGTGCTCGTAATTCCATAGGCAAGTCCTGAGGAATATTGGGTTCTTCCTCATGAGTAAGAATGTTGTTAAATCCAAGTCTCAATTTCTGGAAGAAGTTGAGAGCATCAACACTCAAAGATTCTTTTTTGTGAAAAAATAATTTTGAATATGCTCTATATTGTTGATTATTCAATCCAGAAATCACATTAAAGTCCGATTGAAACCAAGAAATAACCTGACGAGATATTTCACCGCCTAACTGTTGGCATAATGACAGGAACAAACGGTTGTCATTGGTCTTTTCTTCATATCCGACTCCTTCCGGGAAATTATTCTCATCTACACAAATCCCATCTTCGTTTCTTACGAACATCATCTGCTCTTTAGAACGAGGTGTTGTTTTCCGGAATAACCATTCTTCAACGATACGCTCCAGATTATACCTGAATCCATATCTGTAACAATACTCTCCTTTCAAAAATATAATCTCAAACATAGAGGGATGGTGATTGTCCTTCAAAAGAAGAAATGGGTCATATTCCAATTGCTCATTGTCATTTAACTTCACCGACAACAACACGCAACTCGCCATTGCGTGCATCGCACTGACAAGATTGGATTTCCCACTTGAATTGGCACCATACAGCGCAAGCGAACGAAGCAGAGTATATTTATTGCAGTCAAACAAGTTCGTTTCAGTACATTCTTTCAAAGCTTTATCGGCCTCCAATACTAAGGTCTTTTTCCTATAAAACGACCTGTAATTCTCAACTGTAAATTCAAGTAACATATATCTGACTTTTAAGTGTTTCAATTATTTTTCATAACTGTTTTCGAGTACAAAGGTACAAAATTCAATTCATATAATGCATATTTTTGAGATATTTTCTCAAAAAATATGCATACAGCATCTATTACATTTGCTGATTCAAAAAATAACATGCTGAAAATCAGCAGATAATCGTTATCTATACACATAATCATATCCGCATGATTGTGTGCAAAATTATGTAGAAATGAAATATTGTTGAAATTTCTTTTATGCTGACTAAAGGTACTGAACCATTTCATGCATTTGTGTCGCATACAAGACAGTTATTCTGTTATCATCCTCAGCATAGTAAGCAATACAGTGTTCTATTCCATTCAACATATTTTCAAATGCCAAACAAGGGTTCAACCCTCCACTGACTAATGTGTTACCCAAGGCCTTCATTTTTTTGCTCCGAGTAGTAATAGGTTCTGTTTTCAAGCATCCAAGAACTTTTTCTGGACTATCCAAATAACAATAATACAACCAAATCTCAAAACAAGGATTGCTCACGACCCATCTACCTTGTACATCGGTTTGATTACCTTTAAATATTTTCTCCAACTGATCATAGAATTCATCTACATCCGAAAGGAGAAATACTTTGTCCATAGTATCCAGTTGGAAAAAGCTGCGATTCTATTTTTATTTCTCCTGTCAACTGTATTTATTCCCACTTCTCTTGCATCTGATATGGCTGTAATCCTTGTCCTTTTTCAGACATAAATACAACTCTTAAAGAGTTAAGCTCACGCTGTTTAATCAATTCCAGAAGAAAATCCTTTCCCCCCAGAGAGTACGAATATAAGACTGGTGGAAAGAATCCCTTCAGGCTTTTGGTAAGCAGAAGACACTCCTGATGTTTCATATACCTGACAATTCTCCTTATTTTGGGTTATAGACTGATGTACAAGCTATTTAGGAGTTAATCTTGAGTATTTTTTTTGAATATGTAAATTTAGATAAATCCATAACAATATTAACATTTTACATATTCAATTCACCAATAAAAGGAATAGCGCCATAACGCCCCTCCATATATCCGTTCTCAATATTAATTGTGTTGTGAATCTTAAAATCGTTTAATGAATACATATGACTCCCACCATCCTTCTTTTCAACCATCCAAGCTTCATCGGTGCGCAAAAAATCCTGATTTAGCAAACAGGTCTGATGCGTTGTAAAAATAAGTTGTCCATTGGTGTCCTGTGAGGAAAAATAACGGACAAGTTCCCTGACCAAATGTGAATGTATGCTATGATCGAGTTCATCTATGATTACCGTCTTGGCGGATTTCATTGCATCATATAATGCCGGAACAAGCGACAGTAATCTAACCGTACCGTCAGACTGTGCCTGGATATCCATATCCTTTGAAAATCCGTTTTTACCAAATTGCTGGAATAGCATTTGACTTATCTTCTGCACTCCATCTTCTACACTAATAGATCTTGTATTTCTGAAATCAACGACCTCCGACAACACTCCGGAACGCATTTCTTTAAGTTTGTCCATAGGTAGATTACTGATGTCATGGGTACTCATCCAATCTTCAAAATTTTCTGTTTCGACATTAACTCTGTTAATACCAAGACCAAGTACCTTAAATATATCCGAAGCAAATTGATTGATTTCTTTGTTGCTCTTGAATATTCCAATCAGTGCAGGATTGAAAGAATGCAAGCCAATTATTGTAAGTTCGTCCTCAAACCATTTTTGTGCAATACTAATATTTTCATCCGTCAATACCGGCATATCATTGTTTATAGTCAAAAGACTGGAAAATGGATTTTTTTCTATCCATCCCAAAACCATATTGCCTACTTCCTCTGAAGGCGTAACTGCATATTCGATTTTGCCCTCTTTGCGAGTGAAAACATTATGGTTTTCTTCCGAACCCAAACCGGAAATCTGTAGTATTTCGGAAACAATCCCAGTATTCATAATTTCCACAGAGTATATATATGGAATTCCTGTTTTTGTCTCAAACTCTATTGTCAGTTCCATAGGTTCTGTTCCTGTATTTTCTTTTAACGCAAAGATGTACTTACCAAAGGTATCCTTGTCGAGAAAACTTTTGTTCAAAGCTATTGCTTTCAAGAAATTGATACCCTTTAACAAATTGGATTTTCCAGCGCCATTGGCTCCATATATAGCAGCCATTTTCAATACAGGCAGTTTCTCATTAAGCATAGTAATATGGTTAGACAAGGTTGTCCTTTTCATATTAGGAAACATATCAAACTGAACCTCATCATTGAATGACAGAAAATTCTTCAATATAACACGCAGTATCATAAAATAGTATTTAATAAAATAATCAAACAGTAATATCAATGAGACATTAACCTATCTCAATGCAAAGATAATTAAAACAACCAGAAATGTGAAAATTTCACGTGAAAATTTCACGCATTAAAAATAAAGAAAGGCATCAAGATAAATAATATTGCTGGCGAAAAGAGAAAATACAAGATTCTATTAACCAATATCAGTCATTATGAAGTTGTATAATGTTTGGTTTAGAACCTTTTTAAATATACAAGATACTAGACTAAACCTATAATTTCTTTTCTCTAATAAACGGCACTCTATGCATCTTGAATCTGGGTTAGAATTAATACTACTAGGTATCAGATTATGATAACTATGCAGAGAATTCTTCCTTTTTCTTTTGGTTAGCATACGATTTTGAGAATTACTTAGTTCCAAAAAATTATGTTTTCTTTTTTTAGTGTTATTTTTGTATAAATTTTGTCCCCAGTTTGTCCCTCTTCATATAAATAATAGGGAAAAGCATACTAAATATCAATATATTACAAATCAATTTATATTTTCTGCATCGGGAAATGACGGCTTGTAAGTAGCCATAAGCAACCATAGCCAATTAGAAGAAAGTCGCTGATAACCAGCGGCTTTTCTTTTTATATGGTTTTCAGTCAAATCTGACTGGTTGCGGATTTCCAGCATTATTTTGTACCATAATTCTACCGCCGAACAATTAAGCGGACACTTCGCACTCATCATAGCGAC
>ULIZ01089137.1_pt1 | contig 14707 bp, 14 predicted proteins | sample 1950601 | NCBI WGS metagenome assembly ULIZ01 (sample SAMEA4835456, study PRJEB28245) | human gut metagenome | biome: gut microbiome; material: fecal sample | place: Denmark | collected 2008 | reverse complement strand
GTAATAGCTCTCTGGCGTCTCTGCGCGGATTCTATCGTTCCTTTAATTAGAGCTTTCTCCAGTAGGTGTACCGTAATAATTCTATTGAAGTAGGAATTTCCTTCATTAGAAGTTGAACGCCCTCTACGTGGAATGTACATCGTAGATAATGGGTTTAATTCAATCTTCCCAGAAGTTCCAGCTTGTTTAATATAGTCAGGTAAGATTTCTTTAACCCTCTGGACACGTGGGTCAGAGCTATCGGCTAATAGTTCAGCCATATCTGGGTCAATTTCTACATCAATAATAGGGTCAACCCCAAAGACATTAACGTTCTTTATATCGCAGTAAAGTAAGTCGTGAGGCATAATAGCCGCAAATCTATTATTGGCATCGTCCCAAGACAGAGAACCACAGAAAGCACCCTGAACTAAATAGTCCGTGGTAATTGAAGGCAATAAAGATGGAAGGTGCAAATTATCTATTGTTTTCATATAGGTATCAATAATTTCAGGGTTGTTGATACCAACTAAGGTATAGTCAGAAAAAGGTAGATTGGCAATTAAATCTACGACCGCACCTGAAAGGTCGTACATATAAATATCATTATAAATTTTTCTTTTGGTATACCAGTCATCTTTACCTATAATGCCATCTAGTACACCAATATAAGGGGTAGCGGTACCAATAGCCATACCTTGCATACCACCAGGACCAAAAGAATTAAACCCTGCAGCTCCACCAATAGCCGCAGATTCTACCTTGAACCCTTTATTAGATTTACGACCCCTCTTATTAGTAGAGGTAGGCTCTTCTTGAATTATATTAGTAGTACTTTCCACCTGCTTAGGTTTATCCGGCACTGCTGCCAGACCCCTATCTTTGAAAGGTTCTGAAGGGTATAAGATTCTATTAGTAAATGAGACTTTACCTTTGAAATCCTTGCTTATACCACACTTATCTAGGTTCTTATACACTATAAATTCCTTTTCTATTTTTTAACTGGAATTACAATTCTTTCTTCAAAGTCCACCAGTACAGGTATTTCTTTGCCATCTGTAGTTTTAATAAAACAGTTCACCATTTCGCTCTCTGCTGGAATTTCAGCTGAAGCTGTTATTTGCTTTTTACCAGCTAATACTTGCTTGGAATCAGCGGTAGCAAATAAAGGGTTAATTATCTTTTCCATCTTCCTTTTCTTCCTTTGAATCCTCTGCAGATTCTTCCTTCTTTTCAATTAATTCTTCCCCGTCAACAACCACCTTTGATTGCTGAACATCGCCATAAACTGCAAATACCATATCCTTATTCCTTATACTGGAAAGCTCTTCATTTAATATGATAGCTTTATAATCTGTCTCCGGCATCGTCTCCGGCTTATCGTGGCATTTAGCTCTTAACCACACTCTTTCAAGAATTTCTCTAAATTTCTCTTCTGATATATTCATTTTAGCTCCTTTAATTTCTCAAGGCAGTTGATAACTTCTTTATCATATTTACTTTACAGTAGCCTAGTAGGTAATTTTTAAGAATCTATTAGAACTATGGATTTCCTTCAAATCAGAACCCTGTGAAAAGGAACATATATAATAAAAATATTGAAAATTCCCAATTTACTTGGGTTAAACTACGACTCTGTTTGCTTCGTCAGCAATCTTAACACAGTCTATAATTGATTTCAGACACCAGGAAGCTTGGTCGATATCATTAATAACCACATCGCAGAAATCTTGCAATACCTGCAATTTAGTAAGAATTGGAGTAGCAAAATTAAAGGTTTCTTGCACAAAGGATTTTCTTTCTGCTTGGGTTCCTGATAATGATTTTAGCTCCTTAGAGTACTTAACCTGAATATAATTTGTTAGGGATTCAATCTTGAATTTAAGGTTAGTAGATGTTCGAGTACACATCATTTTAATCTCTACGATTCTTGAACGTACTCCTTGGTTCTGAATTAAGGCATCTACCAGGCTGGTAATATTTCTCATAATGTCATCGGAAGAAAGATTTCGTACCTTTCTTGTAATGTGCATATTTTGAATTTCTTTGATAAATTTTTCGGTATTTAAGTCAAATTCACCACAGTCATATGCTTTCTTAAATCCAGCTACCTTATCATCTTCTAGCAAATTTACCATTACCTATTCTCCGCTATAATTAGAATTCTTTGTGCATCTTCGCTTTCAATAACCGAAAAATATTTATTAATAAATATAACCCTACCTTCTTTCTTATTTCCGGAATCCTTATTATTGTTATCAAAGGCAAGGAAATTATTAAAGTAAGTTACATCCTTATTTTTGAAATCAAATACATAGCCTATTAATAATCCTGAGCTATATAATTCTTTTACAGAAAAATAATTAAATACTTCTAGGTTCTTTTCCTTATATACACAGTCAATTAGAGGTTTCTTTATTAGAAAAAGAAACCTCCCTTGATACTTCATAAAAGAAAATAAAGGCAATTGACTGTACATATGAAATTACTTCTCAGAATAAGCATTCAAGGTAAAGATATAATCCTTATTCTTAATCTGAACCGCATTAGGGAAGATGCGGAAATTAATTTCTTCACCACTTAACTTCAATGCGGATACTAAATCGGTATAAATAACATAGGAAGTAAAGTCTTGGTCTGATACAACTTCCATCTTCTTCTGCATTTTACCCTTAGAGGAAGAAGCTTCCATAACTACTGGTTTTCCTTTCTCCCCCTTAATGCAGAAAGCTCCAGTAGCATCCCCGAGGTAAATATCGAAGTCTTCCATTGTGGACAGAATTTCTTTGCAGCTAGCATTAAAAGAAAACTTAATTTTATCGTTAGTTCCATCAGTACTAGCCCAATTTAACATATTGTCAATTGTAACCGCATTAATAATTTTAATTAACGGCAAATTGACAATTCTCTTTTCGGAAGAAAATTGCAAGGTAGAAATATTTGTTCTGATTTCAATTTCTTCTGACTTGTCGAAAATCTTACTTAAATTCATACAGTAAGACAGCAAGAAATCTGCAGACTCATCAACCTCTTTTAGCTCTTCCATTGCTTTTACCGCCATAGCAGTAATTCTAGCACCAGAAGTCATAACCCTTAGTTTTCCATTCTTCATTTGAACCTGTAAACCAGGATTTTCTGGATAGCATTTCTTATCCAAATTTACCTTCGGGGTAAGGTCAAAAATTGCATCCTTCATAAAGGAAGATAATGTCTGTTCATTTTCCAAGAGAACATTTTCTTGCCCTTCCCAAGGGGTGCAAATAATTTCACCTCTACTACGGTTAGAAATATACTTCAACGTACCACCTTCTTCAAATTTAAGGCTAACCGTATCTGAAAATTTATTGACTAATTTAACCATAAACCCCATTTCAGCAGAAAACTGAACAGGTTCTGCTGTTTTAATATCCGCTAATTTTGAAAAAATTGAAGTCGGTCCATTGTAGCTATATAGATATAATGCATCTTTCTTAAAATCAAAGTTAATAATATTTGCTCCAGTAACTAGCTGGTGCTTTTTAATTTCTTCTTTAAGTTCAGTGCAATCAATTTTCCACTGCATTGTCTTTCCTTTCTTTTATGAAAAATTCTATTAAGTATTTACAGAAGTTGACACGAATTTCTTAGAGTCTTAATCCAATATTTCGGATATTATCCTCATTTAATAGCATAATATAATCCACTTTCTTCCCTGCAGTTTGCTTTAATTCTTCCTTACGGTATTTCTGAATTAGATGGTAGTTATATAATGCATCTTCTAGTTCATTCTCTTCCATTGTCCAGTTTGGAATATTTTCCTTAGTCCATTCAATTTGCTCTCTAAGGATTTTTTCCATATTGACGAAATTTTCGTAGGTATCCATATGAGAATAAGAACCTCCAATGTCCATTTCAATTTCGTAGCCACAAACTAATTCTAGCCCATATAAATCTCTACATCTTAAATGAACTAAAGTGGTGTAAGCGTGCTCAATCATATAAGCGGCTATTGGAATGTGTTTGATTCTGCATTCGCATTCTGTACTATCGTGCACAACGTTATTATAGCTAAATTCAAAATTAACTCCGTGTTTCCAGAACCAGTGCCAGCACAAATCGTATAAAATCTTGCCCGCCATAAAACCAATATCCGAAGCAAAACCCTGAATACAACTGTTAGGTCCTTTACGTTCCATAGCAGATACTACTGAATAAGAGGGATGTCTAAAACCGTCCAGATGTCTAATACGTCCAAGAGGAGAACGAACTTGACAAGTTAGCTTTCCATTCTCTTTGCAGTGATTAATCCATTTACCTCCTAGAGGGAATTTCTCGAACATCTTGTTTACAATGCCTTCTGCCTCAGAAACGGGAATCTTTAAATCTTCTGCTAAGGTAATTGCTGACATTCCATAGATAACACCAAATACCACGGCTTTAATAGACTGGCGTTGCTGAGGATTAACCAAATAAGCTGGTGTACCATAAAAGAACTCATAGTTGAGCTTATGAACATCTCCTTTATTTTCTAGCTCAAACATAAGCTCGCATAACTTCTTAAATCTCTTTTCATTAATATTAGCAATTAATTCTTTCTTTTCATCATAATTAAGTGCTACCAAGTCTGAACCTTTTGGTACTTTCCAACGGGTTTCTTTCTGGAATTTTGCAAATCTTTCCCATATTTCGGTATCTTCCGCAAAGTGATACCTTAATGCTTTTCTTAACTGCTTACCGAAATCAAAAGATTGACATACGTTTTCATCTTTACTGACATTACCCCAGTTTCTGACCTCGTGAGCAGAATAGTCTGCCTTCACTAAAAGGTGGTTAGAATTACATATAAATTGTCTCTTAACCAGTTTTGAAAATTCACCTCGACTAGGTACTTGTTGCAAATTAGGATTACTTGAAGAAGCACGTCCAGTCACAACACCTGTGAACTGATAAGATGACCTCATTCTACTGTCAAACCTTAAATCCGGGTCAACACTGAAACGGTCAAAGTGAGCATCAATAAAGGTTGATTTAATCTTTTTAATCTTATCATACTTATCCAGTAGTTCAACTTCGTGATACTGTCCTTTATATTTTTCCTTGAAGGCTTTGCCAATACTTCCACCTCCGTCTTTTCTAGCCTTATCCACCGCAATGCCTAAAACCTTAAAGAATAGAGCTTGCTGACTTTCTTGCTTATTTATATCAAATACTTTTTGAACAACTCCAAAACAGGTAGGTTTGGAAGGCAGACCTTTTGCTTCTAATAGAATTCCATTAGCAGCTTTAACGGAGTCCATTGACCAATATTCATCTTCAATGTCTTGCATTGCCTTTGTCAACTGACTTTGGCCATCTCTTAGCTTTAACAAATAGCCTTTATCAACTTTAATACCATTGCTTTCCATAACAGCAAAGTCCAAAATCATATCCGACATTTGGTCCGCTACTAATTTGACAAAACCCTTATCCCCTCTTCTCTTTGCTTCTTGAATTTGGAAAGAGCAAATTTGATAAGGAATAATAACGTCTTTAGCACCATATTCAGCAATATCTTCAATATTTTCATCTGCTAATATGGTTCTTTCTTTCTTCCCTAACTTACCTTCGTGGAATAAATGTCCACCGCCATAATTATAAGAAATGAATTCCAAAGTGTAAGGAGTCATAAAACCTACAAGGTTCAAAAACTTTCTATTCTCATTTAATGCAAATTCCCCTGCCATAAGGTCCCAAATATGTGCGGCATAATATTTAAGATTAAAGTGCGTTATGAATTGTCCAATATCGTACTTGGCATTTTGATAAACGTGGATTTTTCCTTCCGCCTCCCTCTCAAAGTAATTCTTAAAGGTATCAGCAATATATTTTAACTCTTTAGAAGTAAATAAAGATTGTTTATGCTGAAAAGGTAGTACATAGCAGGTCTTTTCTCCAGTCGCTACTTGCAAGGTCAATAATTTCTCACACTTTCTTGATAAGCCAGTAGTCTCACAGTCCCAAGCTGTTTTTCTGCTATTCCTTATATCTTCCATCATTGAGTCAAATTGCTCAATATTTCTGACGAGCGTAGTTTGCCATCCTTCTCCATCTACCGTATATCGGTTCTTTCCTTCCATTACTATTTCAAGGTGCTGCTTAAAGAACCCTACTAAAGAAGCAAAATCTTCTTGGTCTGAACTCTTCTTATCTGTACCCCAATAATTAGGGGATATAGTATAAATACAAGGAAAAGTCTTGTCTTTAATTTTATAATCGAAAACCCTTCCAAATTTTTCAGGGTCCGTTTTGGAATTAAAGTTTTCATCTAATCCCCAAAACCCAGCAAAAACAATGCCATCGAAATTATTTTCATAGATATAACGTCTTAAATGCCCTAAGGCCTCTTTGTAATAGTATTCTTTTTCACCACTTTCTTTGAACATTAAAGAAAATGGAACTAATGGGTATTCTGTTAATACGTTCAGTCTTTCATCGCTACATAATTGTTCAAGCATAGCCTCAGCAGCATCAGGATAACCGTGTCCATACTTAATCCGACTCTCCCCTTTCCAGTTGATAAGCTTTTGTTCGCCTAACTTTGCTTCATCAAAGAAGTCAAATACCACAATTATTCTTTTGCCAATACCCGCATAATTATTATTAATAAAGGAGCGAATAAATTTCTTGTTAGGGTTATCTGATTTTACGCCATAATCTACTGTAGTTGTCTTAATTTCGATATTCGACATTAAGCTGACCTTTCCGTTTCTATTTTACTTAATTTTGATATAATTATATTTACATAAAAGGAGGTGGAAACTTTCATCTCCACCTCCTAATAAATAAGAAATAAAATTTCTAATTATTTCTTCTTTGCTGCTTTCTTGTCTTCTTTAGAAACTACCTCTTTTTCAGGCTCTTTGCTTACAACCTGCTCTTTGGTAGCTTCTTGCTCTTTCTTTTCAGGTTCCTCTGCCTTAGCTTCAACCTCTTTTTCAGGCTCTTTGCTTACAACTTCTTTTTCGGGTTCTTTGCTTACAACCTGCTCTTTGGTAGCTTCTGGCTCTTTAGCTGGCTCAATTACCTTTTCTGGCTCTTTCTTTTCAACCTTAGCCTTCTTTTCAGCTTCATCCACCTTAGCTTTTTCTACTGCTTGTGACATTGTAACCAACTTGCTCATAGCGTCAATAGATAAGCGCTCTGGGGAAGGAACCCTGCCTGCATAGAAACGAAATCCAAGATTAGAATGACAGAACTCGTTCCAAGCTGCTTTTAGTTCATCGCTAAAGCCTTCGGCAACAAGCTGCTTTTCATTAATAAAACCTTGAGCAAGCATTGCCTTCTGGGCAACCTGCAACAGTTCTTTACTTTCCATATTTTTCACTCCTTAAAGTTTTAATACGTTGTTTTAATTTTCTCTCTTTTTCCCGAATTGCAATTAATAAATCCTGTTTAGTTGCAATCTGGCTGTCTATACTGTTAGGTTCAGATATATTCAGAACCTCCATCTTTTCGTAGGTATTCTCAAAGAAACCTAATAGAGTCTGTAGATTTAATATATTGAGCATCTTCGAAATCTTAATTAGTTCGAATCTGCAGTCCTTCAATCTTTCAAATTGCTCTATATAGGTACTTTTAATTAAATTTACATTAAACTTACGGGATAGCTTATATCCTAATTTTTGGTAGAAATTTCCATTAATGAAGATAAAGAATTTATCATTCCATATAGTAGGATAAGCTACTGGATTCTTTTCCTTCATCTGTCCGGATTTGAAGTAATTATAATATTCTGGAACAATGAACTTATTCCCTTTGGAAAATTCCCTATAACATTGGTTTATTGCTCCAATGTACTTATTATTTACATCGTACCCTCTTAGCCTTTCAATTACATCTTCGAAAGTTTCTTTGCTGTCTATGTCAACCGCAAATATATTGCTGAAACGGTCAAAGTTATAATTTTCAAGTCTTACGTTATCAGCATCAATATTGTTGGTATAAATGCTGAATAATCCGTTAATAATACCGCATTTCAATTCTACCGTATTATTAGCCACATCTAAACGAATATCCTTGTCTTCCTCTTTAATCACGGAAATTTTAACGTCGTCTTTAGATAGCTTGCAATCCCCGTAATTTCCAAGTGAACGAGCATACTCTTCAAAAATGGAATTTGTTCCCATAAATAAGTTATTAATAGGGACTAGAACCTCTTGGAATCCAATGATATCTACGACCGCATTTTCTTGTGTAATATCTCTTACATATCCAGTACCAAAAGCAGTATAAACCGGTTTCCCTCTGGCTACTACTGCATTATTATACTTAATTTCATTTCCATTGATATCAGAAAAATGTTCGTCTACCCTAGCTTGAATTAAATTGAACTTATCAATAGCATCTAGATACATACCATTTAGAAATGGGATATATGCTTTACCCCCAAAACCAAAATCCTTGGATTCTACTGTCTCCCTGTCGAAGGCAAGTGGCAGTAAATCCTTTTCTGGTAATCTGTATTGCAATTTCTTCAATATTAAATTGGAAAGAAATTGCTTATGCGCCATAGCTTGATTATATTCATAATCTTTAATTTTCCGGTATAATCCCATTATATTGGATTTATTAAATTCTTCCGACGTTAGAGTTTCTAAATCCTCGGTATTTACTTCTTCAATATAATTTACTTCTGTAAGGTAATTTCTTACGTTCTTAAATGAATTTTCTTCAGAATATAATTTAATTTTATCCTTAGTATATAACTGAATCATATTATACAGCTTGTTCATTTCTAACGTATTATTAAATACTAAGAAGTGAATATCTATATTTTCTCCCAATAGCTGAAATTCATTATCTACCTTCAATAAAGGCATTCCGTATCCATTTATTGTTTGAAATAGCACACAATCCAGTATATTCTCTAAATAGTTTTTACCCCATTCATTTTGAACTACAATGTAGGTAGATATAGCTTTAAGAACCGGATTTATATTCAGTAAATCCCTTGTAATAATTCCTACGCATTTTGAAGAATTGAACTTTTTAATCTCATCCTCATTTACTGTATTAAATATTACTAATTCTGTACTAGCTGGAAGCCCTTTTCTTAATTCCCTAGCAATATGGTCCCTAACCTCGCGGTTTTCCACAATAATCAATGGCTTTCCATACTTGGCTTCTGTTCTAACTTGTGATTGAATTTCTCCCCCATATAAAGCAGAAGCTACAATATTCAAAATTTGAGGAATTTTTGCTGAAACCAAATTATCATTATTAGTTTGATTTTCAAATTTCTCTTTATAAATAAAGAGATTAGAATCTGGAGCATTTAAGAAAATATCTGCTTGGCTCAAATAATCGCTATAATACTTCATAAGCTCTTCTTTGTTGTCCAAGTCTGATAAAAGAACTGCATCTGAGAAATCTGGGTTGTTCTTAATATTCTGGAACCCTATGCTGACCAAGTCCCTATAAAATTCTTCCACATCTTTAGAGATATTAATTCTATGGATATACTGCTCAATTTTAGGAATTGCATACAAGGTATCTTTATTTGAACCATTATAGATAAAGCAATTATATTCAGCTTCTTCTTTGGTAACGTAGGCATTCTCCTTCAAGTCAGTGGCATTCCCCTCACCAGTTAAGTTGGTATTAGGGTCAAGTACTAAGCTGTCATTTATATTGATATTTCCATAGATAGTTCTATATTTAATACCCTCAAATAACTGTCTCAAAGAAGTAGGCAATAAATCTTTCAAATCCAGCTTATTTTTCTTATAAAAGACAATATAATCAAATCCAATACTTTTCAATAACTCAACCATTAAGAATCTCTTGCTCAATTTATTAGCAAGCATTAAATTCGGATTTCCTAAGAAGTCCCCTTCAAAGAAAATATTTGGATGAATTATAAATAAAGTATTCTCTGGCAACTTAGCAAAGTATTGGTCCAGCTTATTTCCAAAAGTTTCAAAGAGCCCTTTAATTGTCAAGTCATCTAAGATGAGCGTATTATATAAACTACGTGTAAGGTAGTTAATTCTATTTGCAACCTCTAAGGTCTGATAAGTAATAATTGCCGGACGCTTAACCTCATTATTAAACTGCAAGTTAGAAATTTCCCTAAGGAAATATTCATCTCTAAATACTCCGGGGAAATTCATTAGACGGTTTCTTTCAGGGAATTTATTTTCCTTAATCAGTTTAACCAGGGAAATAGGAAATTTATTAAATCTTTCAATTGAGACATATCCTTCCCTTCTTTCTTGTTCAATTTTTGAAAATTCCTTCTGCTTATTAAAGTGCATAATGCAATCTAAGTAAACTTTTAACTTCAGTTTCATTAATACATCAATATTAGCGCTATCCCAATATACGTAGCACTTCTGCAACAGCTTAAATTCTTCCGGGTATTTATCCTCTGTAATCTCCCTAACTTCAATATCCCTTATGCCTTCAATCTTTGTGAAACTGCTGGCGCTATTTACGTCAATTTCTGAAAGTACCTTTTTGCAGAGGGAGAAGCACTTTTGAACTCCTTCGGAATTAACCGACATATGTTTAAGATATTCCACGTGCTTTTCTGATAGGTATTCAAAACCAGTTAAATCTAGCTTTTCTACGTTACCAAAGCTGTCCGTATATATTATCTGGCTGCAAATAGAGTCAACAGATAATATCTTATTCTTTAGAACGCCTAAATCAAATACCTCACCTTTAATTTTCTTTTCTGTGCTATCATATAAGGTATTAGACTGGAGCACATAATCCTGATATTCCATATTAGGTTTCTGAACATAGTAAATTTGTCCAGTAGGGTAGGAAACCACATACTTTCCAGGAATTAGGATATTTTTAGAAAAGGTATATTCTTCGCCCCTCATATTATTAATTACTTGAATGGGATACTCATTATATCCCAAGTAAGCAAATAACTGGGAATTAAGGTACTTCGTAAATAGAACAGGAGAGAATACTTTAGAATTAATTGTTTCAAGACAATATTCTAATTTGTTTCTAATGAATACCTTTACTTTAATTGTAATGAAACCTGTGTTATATCCAATTTCATTAATACCAACAGAAACAGGATTTTCTAGCTCGGTTTCTTTTTTATTAATAAAGAACTGGAATGAAATAGAGTTAGAGAATTCATTTTCTTGCTCTTCTACCCCAAACAGCTTACATATCTTTTCATACGAAAACTTCTCTGAAACTTGGTCGTCTATATTTAAGATTGCAGGTTGCTCTTTTCCTAATAAAGGGTTCGTAGATTGCTTGAAAGATTGCTCAGGAACATTAAACTTTGGAAATAGTAGACGGAAATCTGATTCAATAGCGGCCTTTTCTTTATTCCAAGATTTAGTATTGCTGGAATTTCTATCTTCACTATACTTAATAGACTTGGTAAAAGAGTACTCGCCTATATTAATGAAAAATGGGTCTTCCACATAGCAGTAATCCGTAAGGAAAAAATTCTTAAAACTGTTCTCCTTATTAAATGGTTCTGAATAGGTATTCTGTATAGTCCCTAACACCTTTTCAATAGAAAACCATAAATCATTATTTATATTCTTTGTTTCGAGTTGAGCCATATTCTTATCCGCCTTTACCCTTCAAAGTTATTTCTAAACTTGTCTTTATTCTGTAGAATGTCAATTTGCTCAAGCATAGCAGTAGAATTTCCGGAAATTAAGTCCCAAGTGATAGAGGACACCTTAAATTTTGAGCATATCTTCTTAAGAAGAATAGCAATTTTAATTTTAGCATCTACTGATGCAATTAAGTCACAGAACCAGTTCTTATCAAACTTTTCTTTAGCCTGCAAAGCAGTTTCCACATCAATTATAGAGGAAGTTATTTCTTCAATGATTGGTTGTACTTTTTGGTCAATAATTTCGTAGAGGAATAAAATATCCTCTTGGAAGTCTCTTTCTACATCTGAAAAATTAGCTACTACTCTAAACATCTTAACGTCTGCCTATGCCTTCGAACGGGTTATTGAAATAATTTTTTCTTTTTAGATAAGCTTTCGAACCTTGTCTTATATTCCTTAATTCTAGTAAAAAATTGCCTAATGTCTTAAATCTCTTTACTTCGTACTTGATATCATCACCATTATATTTTACAAGTGCTATTTCGTAATAAAATCCCGGTGGCATTATAATTGTGTATGCTTTGGCTATGTTCTGAATATCAATCCAATTACGTATATTATCTAAGGCAATCAGAGGGTCGAAGGTAAAAGTTAATTTTCTGAAAGCTTCTTTGACTATCGTAAATTTCTGACTATAAATGGGTTGGTACCAATCCTGTCTTATCCACCCTTGCTTAAATGCTGCTAAACGAACATCGTTATTATATTCTTTAATATTCTTTACTCTAGGTCTAATTCCAGCATCTTTCTGGTTTGTTAAGGTTTTTATGAATATTTTACCGTCAGGTGTAATCCATCCCCCTCTGGTATTAAATGCAAAACGTAATGGGAGTTGCCCAGGTTGAAACTGGTTTAATAGAGCAGAGCCAGAAGGCCTTTCGGATAACCCTTCTAAATACGTTCTTAATTCGTTTGGAACTAAGTGGAGAATTTTCTTGACATTAGGGGAAAGCTCTTTTTTCTTTCCGCCAAAGTTGATACTAATGCCGGTATTTTCTCGAATTAGCTCTGTTAACTTTTCTCTTAGTGACGGCATTGTTATCCTTCTTTTTCCATTTATTACTAGTAATTATCTGTCTGTGATGAATTTTACTATGGCATTCTTCGCACACTGCAATTAGATTTGCCATTATATTTCTTCCACCCTTCGAAAGAGGTATTATATGATGAGCGTGTAGAGCTAATTTATTATGAAGAAAAGACTTACCACATTTCTGACATTTATATCCAGCCCTAGCTCTAACCCTCTCGCTTAATTCTGACCAGTTCTTTCCATAGTCGTATAGCATTTATCTGCTTTCAGTTACATTAAACCTTTTTTCTTGAACCAATTATTATCTTTCTTGATTTGGCTTCCAATTTGTACGTATAAATTGAACTTTTTATTGATTGTGGATATCATATCTTTCAAATCCCTATTATAGAAGGTTTTTGAATTCCCCTTAAATAATAGCTCATCAGGGTTCTGCATATCGCTCCATCTTTCATCATTCTCGTAATTTTCAGAAATGAAAGCAATCCCTTTCAGATATTTGGATATATTAGGAATTTCTGATTTACGAACTATTTCTTCTGATTCATTAGAAAAGTCTGTTCCTTTATCTTTTGAGTAATACTTAAAAGGCTCAAGCTTAAAGTTATTGGATAATTTATCCCCATCTATAATGAGCTTAAAATATAAACGAGGGGGATGACCAATATAGTGGTTAAGCATCTTATTTCTAGTAAAAGAAATATTAACGTGGGTACCACTTTTTAGTTTATTTCCTCTCAATATGAATTCCATACCATCAATATTAGTTAGGTGATAAAGGGTACCTACCTGCTTTGCTGCCTCAACCTTTAATCCTAATCTCTCTAATACTTTCATTTAATTTACCTTAGAACGAATACTTCAATATATAATAAAAATATTGATTCTAAGCCTTTTTCAGAGCATTGATGTCTTTAATTAAACGATTGTAGTTAGGAAGGTACTTACCGGATTTCCTTGTTTGATGTTTATTTCGAAAGTCTAAGTCGGCAAATACGTGGTCACCTGATATATAATATGAACGTATATAGTATTTGAACCAAGAGGGCGGACGGTTCTTGGCTAGGGATAGAGTGATGTAGTGATTGTACTTACTCATTTTCCTATAATTGTCCTTATCCTCTCTCCAAAAGTTTTCTGCTTGCTCTTTTATTATCTTATAAGAACTTGCCCTAGCCTCTTTTAATTTATTGAGGTTCTTATGCATTGAGGAATATTTAAGGTCACCACCTGGCATACGATAGTTCAGTTCTTGGCACAGAGTCCTACCGGATTTAGATGCTTCAGAAATAAGGAAATACCCAAGGTCCTTTTTAGCACTAAGACTTTGGTTTTCACCTTCACCGAACATAATATCAGAGATGGCATTAACTTGATTACAGGAAGGACTAATCTGCCACGGTTCCTGTACTACAGCTTCTTCTTTTGAGGTATTGGATACTTCAGCACAAGAACTATTCTTAGAAGACAAACAAAAAATTATAGTTAGTACTGAGCAGAAGCTAATAATAAATGATTTTAACATAAAGGAAAACTACGTTGTTAACCCGAATGCCTGAGCTATATCCGCCCTAGGACTTTTCTTTTCTCAATATTGAAAGTAAGTTAAAGGCTGTTTTCATTTCATTTCTCCTAAATGTTTGAGATAAAAATTCATAAATCATAACTTCTTTTACAGAAATTAAATAAAGAAATCTATATTATAAATATTGAGAAATTAAAAAATTTTTCACTTGAAATAAAATTTCTCAATATTTTCAACTAGTTAATAGTTCTATTTTTCCAGCAATTCAACGTTTCCAAAGCCTGCTCTCTTGAAGTGGACTTATCAAAGTCTTCTGTCATCGCTACAATCAATTCAATCGGGGAACCATTATAAGTCATCTCCGCCACGATTTCTCTATATATACTGAAGATTGATTTATCTTCCATTTTTGCTTCTCCTTGAAAAATTTACCTTACAATAATGATATTATAATAACAATTTTAAGAAGTCAATGAAAAATTTTATTATCCAACGAGGTAAGGGTATCTCAATATTTTTATAATATATCAATGAAAGGCGAGAGGTA
>ULIZ01025248.1_pt1 | contig 14774 bp, 9 predicted proteins | sample 1950601 | NCBI WGS metagenome assembly ULIZ01 (sample SAMEA4835456, study PRJEB28245) | human gut metagenome | biome: gut microbiome; material: fecal sample | place: Denmark | collected 2008 | reverse complement strand
GTGCAACAAGCCATCAACCAAGTACTGACTCACATCTATGAGAACCAATTCTCCAAGACGAGCTACGGCTTCCGTCCGAGAAGAGGATGCTATGACGCACTACGAGGAGCGCGAAGGATAATCAACGAAGGCTACAAATATGTAGTTGACCTTGAACGCTTCTTCGATACAGTGAACCATAGCAAACTCATAGAAATCCTCAGCCGTACCATTAAAGACGGCAGAGTGGTCAGTCTTATACACAAATATCTCCGAAGTGGTGTAATGAACAAGGGCTTGTTTGAAGCGAGCGAGGAAAGAACTCCCCAGGGTGGACCGCTAAGTCCACTGTTGAGTAATATAATGCTCAACGAATTGGATAAAGAACTCGAACGTAGAGGACTCCCCTTTGTACGCTATGCTGATGACTCGATGATATTCTGCAAGTCAAAGAGGGCTGCAATGCGAGTAAAGGAGAGCATAACCCGATTTATAGAGAATGCTCTATATCTCAAAGTCAACAAGGAAAAGACCGTAGTGTCGTATGTGCGCGGAGTGAAATACCTCGGCTACTCCTTTTATGTGATGAAAGGCAAATGCCAACTCACGGTGCATTCAAAATCCAAAGCCAAGATGAAGTCAAGGTTGAAAGAACTGACAAGTCGCAGCAATGGTTGGGGATATGCCAAGAGAAAGCAAAAACTGAAAGAATACATAAGAGGATGGGTCGGTTATTATCATCTTGCCAATATGAAACGTCTTTTACTTGAAACAGACGAATGGTTAAGACGTAGAATACGCATGTGTATATGGAAGGCTTGGAAGAAAGTCAAGACAAGAGTGGCAAACCTCATTAGATGCGGTATTAATGAATACCAAGCATATGAATGGGGTAATACTCGCAAAGGCTATTGGCGTATAGCTGATAGTCCTGTATTGAAGAGGGCGATAAATAACGATAATCTGCGTTCTGCAGGGTATGCTACTTTAAAGGGGGCGTATCTCGAATGGTACCCAAAATAGGAACCGCCGTATGCCGAACGGCATGTACGGTGGTGTGAGAGGTCGGTAAACACGAAAATAGGAGATAAACACCTATGATTAGTGTTTACCTCCTACTCGATTGAATCCTTAGATTATTCCACTTGGCCTAAAGAGTTACCGTATTCCATTTCTCCTTGAACAACAAAGAATACGTCGTCCGGATTAAATGGACCCATTCCGTCTTTTGCCGACTCCTTGACTACGTAGTTTACAATTTCATCTTGGTCGATGTTGATGTAACCTTCTTCGTCAGGCTGAGCGTCGAGACAGCCGCTGGTGGTATAATAGTCTACTATCAAATCGAGGATATAATACAAATCATCATCTGTAAAATTATCCTTGATTTCTTGAGGCAAATAGTTCTTGATGAACTCGATGGTCTTTTCATCGTCCTCATCTTCCAGTAAGAAATCGTCTTCTAATCCCATAGTCTCAGATTTTAAAAATGATTATTTCAACAATGCTTCAATTTTCTCTTTCAACGCAGCCTTAGTTGTAGCGCCAACTTGCTTGTCTACTACTTCTCCGTTCTTGATGAACAATACTGTAGGAATGTTACGTACGCCGAACTGTCCTGGAAGTTCGTCATTTTCGTCTACGTCGCATTTACCGATGTTTACAGTATCTTTATATTCTTCAGCCAACTCTTCGATGAATGGAGCGATCATTTTGCAAGGTCCGCACCAAGTTGCCCAAAAGTCTAATACAACAGGTTTTCCTTCGGCTACGATAGCTTCGAAATTGTCGTCTTTAATATTCAATGCCATATCTTTTAAATTTAGGTTATAATGTTCTTATGCAAATATAGGATTAATTTATTTTATAATCCAATTGCGGCCTGTTTTTTATATAAATTACGATATCCTTTTTCAGGGATACTTTCATTGTGCGCGACTGCATGCTTACACGGTTTTGTCCGTCGTCATCGCAAATAACGAACGATAGGTCAACTTTTCCGGGGTTATTACGTATCAGTTCGCTGAATTCTAGCACGAACTCGTTGGTAATAAACGATAGCGGAACGCTGACGGTGATTTTCTGTATATCGTCGTCTTTTACGTCGGATAGCAGTTTTACACCGTTTATCTTCACTTCCCATTCGTCTGGTTGCCACTTGCGTGGCTGGCATTTACCTATAAGATAAAGGAACATGCCTTCGGCAAAATAGTTTTTCTTGCCTACCCAGTCGTCGCCGAAGAATACAAATTCGGCCGCTCCAGAGAAATCCTCCATCTTTACACGTCCGTACGGACTTCCTTTCTTGGTCATGCCTTCTTTTACGGCAGTTACTATACCGCCCAATATCAAGTCATGATTCTGAAGCGGAGTAAGGTCGACCAAGTCGGCCATCTTAGCGTTACACATCTTTTCGAGAATCGGAATGTATTCGTCCAGCGGATGTGCCGAAAGATAAATGCCCACCAAATCTCTTTCTTTGTTCAGTCGTTCCAGATTACCCCATTCGGGTGCCGATATAATTTCCGGAGTGGCTATCTCTACCGCATGTTCGCCTCCGAACAGTGAGTTCGCTGCGGCGTTCATGTCGGCTTGATATTTGTTGCCGTACTTCACCAATACGTCTGAGAACGATTCGTCTTTAGCATTCTTTGCGAAGAAATCCTCGCGCTTTATGCCAGGGAAACTATCGAATCCGCCGGCCAAGGCAAGATTCTCTATATTCTTACGGTTGCAAGCCGAGAGGTTTACACGCTGAACGAAGTCGAATATATCTTTGAATAGTCCATTCTTCTTGCGCTCCGTAAGTATACTTTGCACGGCAGCTTCGCCCACACCCTTTATCGCTCCCAGTCCGAAACGGATATCGCCGTGGCGGTTTACTGAGAACTTAAGGTTACTTTCGTTTACATCAGGACCTAATACGCTGATGCCTGTAGCCTTACATTCATCCATCAGCTTAGTGATTTCGGTGATGTTCGAAATGTTTCGGCTCATGGTAGCAGCCATATATTCTGAAGCGTAGTTAGCTTTTAGGTATGCCGTTTGATAAGCCACCCAAGAGTAGCAAGTAGCGTGACTCTTGTTGAAGGCGTACGATGCGAACTTCTCCCAGTCGGCCCAAATCTTTTCGAGTACTTTCGGGTCGTGTCCGTTCTTCTTTCCTCCCTCAATGAATTTAGGCTTCATCGCGTCTACGATGGCTTTCTTCTTCTTACCCATCGCTTTACGGAGGGCATCACTCTCACCACGAGTAAAGTTGGCCAACTGTCGCGACAAAAGCATCACCTGCTCCTGATAGACAGTAATACCATATGTATCCTTCAGGTATTTCTCCATGCAGGGGATATCGTACTTTATCTCTTCGCGTCCGTTCTTACGAGCGATGAACGAAGGAATGTAGTCCATCGGTCCCGGACGGTAAAGGGCATTCATGGCGATAATATCCTCGAAAGTGGTAGGCTGCAGTTCGCGCAGATACTTCTGCATACCTCCCGATTCGAACTGGAATGTACCGATGGTTCGTCCTTCACTATAAAGCTGATAGGTTATGGGGTCGTCTATCGGAATTTTGTCGATATCGAGTACGATGCCTTTACTGTCGCGTATATTCTCAATAGCTTCTTTTATAATAGAAAGGGTCTTCAGACCCAAGAAGTCCATCTTAATCAATCCGGTATCTTCGATTACTGAACCTTCGTATTGGGTAACGAGCATCTTCTCGCCAGTTTCTTTGTCATCGGCTGTACTTACAGGCACCCAGTCGGTTATATCGTCACGGCAGATGATGGTACCGCACGCATGCACACCGGTATTTCGCACGTTGCCTTCCAGCATCTTGGCGTACTTTATAGTATCACGCAATATCGGGTCGGGCGAAACTTCGGCTGCCTGAAGCTCTGGCACATATGCGATGGCGTTAGGCAGATTCATCTTTTTATCGGGAATCTTGTCGGGGATAAGCTTACACAGACGGTCGGATTCCGACAGCGGCAACTTCTGCACGCGTGCAACGTCTTTTATCGCCAGCTTGGTAGCCATGGTACCGTATGTAATAATATGTGCTACCTTCTCCTGTCCGTACTTTTCGGTTACCCAGTTAAGCACTCGTCCGCGTCCGTCATCATCGAAATCCACGTCGATATCAGGCAATGAAATACGGTCGGGGTTAAGGAAACGCTCAAACAATAAGTCATACTTGATAGGGTCGATTTGAGTGATACCCAAACAGTATGCTACCGCCGAACCTGCAGCCGAACCACGACCGGGACCAACAGATACGTCCAATTGGTTACGAGCCGCCGAGATAAAGTCTTGCACGATAAGGAAGTATCCAGGGAAACCCATGGTCTTCATGATATGCAGCTCGAACTTGATACGCTCTTTCACTTCATCAGTCAGCTCTTTTCCATAGCGCACCTTGGCACCGTCGTATGCTAACTTAGCCAGATAATCAGCTTCCAGCTTGATACGATAGAGCTTGTCATAACCTCCTAAGCGTTCTATCTTAGCCTTACCTGCGTCTTCGTCCATCACCACATTGCCGTTTTCGTCTTGGGTGAACTCATCGAACAAATCTTTCTCTGTAAGTCGCTCACGATATTCCGCCTCTGTTCCGAAGTCTTCGGGAATGGCGAATGTAGGCATGATAGGAGCGTGGTCGATAGAGTAGAACTCCACTTGGTCGCATATGTCGCAAGTGTTAGAAAGCGCTTCGGGCACGTCGGCGAATATCTCGTTCATCTCTTCGCGAGTCTTCATCCACTCCTGTTTGGTGTAAAGCATACGGTTTGGGTCGTCTAAGTCCTTACCCGTACTTAAACAAATCAATCGGTCGTGCGCTTCGGCGTTTTCTTCGTCTACGAAATGCACGTCGTTGGTACATACCAACTTTATATTATATTTCTTGGAGTATTCTATCAGCTTCTCGTTTACCTGCTGCTGAAGCTTGTATGTCTCGTGGTTTGCTCGCGGAACATTAGCCTTATGCCGCTGCAACTCTAAGTAATAATTGTCACCAAAAAGATTTTTATACCATTGGATAGCCTCTTCCGCCTCGGCGTATTGTCCTGCCAAGATACGTCTCGGCACTTCACCACCGATACATGCCGAGCAGACAATCAATCCCTCGTGATACTTCTCTAGTTCCACACGGTCTGTACGCGGACGCATATAAAATCCCTTGGTCCACGCTTTCGAAACCAGTTTTATCAGGTTATGATAACCTTGGGCATTCTTCGCGAGCACCACTAAGTGATAACCACTTTGGTCGGGCTTTCCGTTTTTATCCTCCAGACGATTTCGTGCCACATACATTTCGCATCCGAAGATAGGCTTGAAGAGTTTTTTCTTGGCAGCCTCAAGTTGTTCACGGCACGACGCTATTTCGGCTTCCGGATTGTCTACCGCTTCCTTTCCGCTCTCTAAGGCTCCGATTCTTTTTTTCAGGCTCTTTATTTCTCCGTTCGTATCGCCATTCTTCTTGTTTACGTAGTTGAAGAACTCCTTAATGCCGAACATATCTCCATGGTCGGTAACGGCTATACCGCGCATACCGTTGGCTATAGCCTTATCTACCAGGCGGGGGATAGAAGCTTGTCCGTCCAATATTGAGTACTGAGTATGAACATGTAAGTGTACAAAATCTTGCATCTGTCTTGTTTTTTAATTTGTGCACATGGCAATTATAAATTCAGATAATCTTAATTATCTACAAGCCATAATAAGTTCCAAAGATACCTCAGATTTACGAACATCGCAAAACAAAATGCTAAAACTTATGCTTAATGATATGTATATAGGCGTGAATGCAACAATAAAATAGGCGTTTATTTGCATGATTCTTAAAATACATATATTTTTGCACGATAATATAATGTGACTTTGTATGACCCAAATGACTAAAATCAAAAAAATAAAGAAAATAAAGAAAATTCGTCTTCACCGTGAAGGTACACATATATTAATAACCGGTGCAATTTTATTACTTCTTATTAATCTTGCTTTATACTGGGGAATAGAGTGTAAAATACCTTTCTACGTTATGGCGGGTATCAGCGTTATCGTGTATGCGTTGATGTTGAATTTCTTTCAATGTCCTATTCGCCTTTTCGAGGGAAATACAGAAGGGGTAGTAGTAGCTCCTGCCGATGGTAAGGTAGTAGTGATTGAAGAGGTAGACGAGCATGAGGTGTTTCACGACAAGCGATTGATGATTTCCATATTTATGAGCATTACCAATGTGCATGCCAACTGGTATCCGGTAGACGGAACCGTGCGTCACGTAGCTCATCATAACGGACGTTTCATGAAAGCGTGGCTCCCTAAGGCGAGCACAGAGAACGAACGTTCTACAGTGGTTATCGATACTCCACAAGGACATACCATCATGGCGCGTCAGATAGCCGGAGCTGTAGCACGACGAATCGTGACTTATGCAGAACCTAATGAAGATTGCTTCATCGACGAGCATATGGGATTCATTAAATTCGGTTCACGTGTTGACGTGTATTTACCATTAGGAACTGAGGTTTGTGTAAAGATGGGGCAGAAGACTACCGGAAACCAAACTATCATAGCCAAACTTAAATAAGACTTAACGACAAAAACAGGAGGCAGAGAATATGGCTAACATAATACGCAGAAGCATTCCGAATACGCTTACAAGTTGCAATCTATTTTCGGGATGTGTGGCTTGCTATATGGCGTTTCAAGGAAATTACGCTGTAGCGTTCGCTTTTATTATATTAGGTGCTACTTTCGATTTCTTCGATGGTATGACAGCCCGATTGCTGCACGTATCATCGCCTATAGGTAAAGAACTCGATTCGTTGGCCGATGACATAACCTTCGGTATAGCTCCTGCCGCCATTGCATTTAGCCTTTTCAAAGAGGTTAGCTATCCTGCTTTTATGCAGCCGATAGAGTATCTTATGCCTTATACTGCATTCCTTATATCTGTATTCTCTGCTTTGCGCTTGGCAAAGTTCAATATCGATACCCGTCAGACCAGTTCTTTTATCGGAATGCCTACTCCGGCCAATGCCTTGTTCTGGGGATCGTTGGTTACGGGCGAACATGACTTTTTGGTATCGGAGCATTTTAATGCCATATACCTATTTATATTAGTAGTGATAATGTCGTTTTTGCTTGTTGCCGAATTGCCAATGTTCTCTCTAAAGTTCAAGAACCTGTCATGGCAGAGCAATAAGGTAAGCTACATATTTCTCATCGTAAGCATCCCGTTGATTGCCGTATTCCGTTTAAGCGGTTTCGCTGCAGTCATACTGTGGTATGTCATACTGTCGCTCGTGACTTATAAAAAAGCCTAAACCGTAGAGCGGTGGCACGGTTGTTGTTCTATTAATCTAAAAACAAACAATGACTATATTTTTTCCAATTATAGGATTTATCCTATTAATAATACTGGTATTTATCGTTATCGGACTTACCATCTTATCTAAAGTTATCAAAACCATTTTAGGACTCGGGCAGAAAATTACCGGAAAGAAGCCGTCGTCTGCTTATACTTCGTCGGGCCGTAACGACGGTCAGGCTGATACGTCGTATACTTCTGCTGATAATACGAGCCGTGATTCCGTTAAAAAGAAGAAAGTATTCGATTCTGACGAAGGCGAATACGTCGATTTTGAAGAAATAAAAAACAAGTAGTTTTTTATCCATAGACCGTATATATATGTTGTACGGCATAAAAGATGTATAAGAATTGTGTTTTGTACAAAAAGGGATAGTTTTATGTACAATTCTAGATGTTAAGATGTCGTAAATAAATCCATTCTTGCACCACAAGAACAATTTTTATCATTTTTAATTTAATATTATGGATTTACATTCTTTTTATCAAAGAGTTGTAACGAGCATGTTGCTATTCTGTTTTGCAATGTGTGTCTCGGCTCAAGAACTTACCGTAAAAGGTACAGTTACCGATGCTAAAGGTGAAGCCATCATTGGTGCTTCAGTATTAGTGCAAGGCACTACTAATGGTACTATCACCGACTTCGATGGTATCTTTAATCTTTCCAATGTACCTTCTAAATCTAATTTGGTCATTTCTTACATTGGATACAAATCACAAGAAATCGCTGTAAACGGCAAGACTGATTTCAAGGTGGTATTGGCAGAAGATACTGAGGTATTGGATGAAGTTGTAGTAGTAGGTTATGGTGTACAGCGTAAGAGCGACTTGACTGGTTCTGTAGCGTCAGTTAAGACTTCTGATGCCTTGAAAGCCACTCCTACCGGTAACATCTCGGATGCGTTGCAAGGACGTATGGCTGGTGTATCTGTATTGTCTGGTTCTGGTGACCCGAGCAGCGACAACACCATCCGTGTGCGTGGTGTGAACTCAATCTCTGGTGAAGGTGGTCCGTTGGTTGTTATCGATGGCTTCATCGGCGGTTCTCTTAAAACCTTAAATCCTGCTGATATCCAGTCTATCGAAGTATTGAAAGACGCTTCTGCTACTGCAGTATACGGTTCTCGTGGTGCTAACGGTGTTATCTTGGTTACTACTAAGACTCCTTCTAAAGACCACATGACTGTTTCTTTCAACGCTTTCGCAAACTTCAAGACTGTTGCCGAATATCCTGATGTGCTTTCTCCATACGAATATGCAAATCTTGCAAACGATTTCGGTAAAGAATACTATGCTTCTCAAGGTTTAGCTCCTAAAACTTATTATAGTGCTGAAGATTTGGAAGCATTTAAGAACGGAACAAGAGGTTTCGACTATGTACGTAACATCTTCCGTGACCCGGCTATCGATCAAAACTATGAAATGTCAATCGCTGGCGGTGGCGAAAAAACTACTTTCTTGGCATCACTCCGTTACCAGGGTAATGAAGGTGTTATCAAGAAATCTGAAAACCAGTTGTATAGCTGGCGTTTGAAAGTCGATACTCAGATTAAGAAATGGGTGAAGGCGGGTATGAACCTCTACGGATATTACAATAAGTCTTCTAAACCACGTATCACTGAATACGATGGTTTGATTCAGCAGTCTATGTATTTCCCTACAACTATCGAACCTAAGGATGCCGACGGAAACTATAACAATATGTTCCCTATCTCTGGTAGCCCTACTTACAACCCTATGGGATTCATTGACGAAGCTGACAATTCTACCAAGACTTTGAACAACCGTATCCAGGGATATGTAGAATTCAAAATAATGGACGGTTTGACATTCCGCTCACAGTTGGGTATCGAGTTTACTAATAAATTGAATGGTGAAGTAGAAAACAACGATAGCTACTATGCGTTCAAGAACAACAAGAATATGGCTAAGGTTACAAACAACTGGAACACTGGTTGGTTGAACACTAATACTTTGAGCTACATCAAAGAATTCAACGCTGATCACCGTATCAACGCTACCGCTGTATTCGAACAGTCATATAGTGACACTTACAGCAACATTGGCGAAGCTTACAAATTGTCGTTCCCTGCATTGTTGGGTATTAACGCACTGAACTATTCTCAATCAGACTTGATGCGTGTATCTTCAAACAAGACTATCGGTACATTGATGTCTGGTATGGTACGTGTAAACTATGTATTCAAGAACCGCTATATGCTTACCGGTTCACTCCGTGCCGACGGTTCTTCTCGTTTGGTTAACAAGTGGGCTTACTTCCCATCTATGGCATTCGCTTGGGATGTAAAACAAGAAAAGTTCATGCAGAATATCGATTGGTTGAGCCAATTCAAACTTCGTTTGGGTTACGGTTCTGTAGGTAACCAGGCAGTAGAAATCTACCGTACTTATAGTAAGATGGCTTCATCTGTAATGTGGAATGGTGGTACATCTTACGGATTCGACCGTCCTAAGGCAGAAGATTTGGAATGGGAACGTAATGAACAGTACAACGTGGGTGTTGACTTCTCATTCTTCAACGGCCGTTTGGCATTTAATGTAGACTGGTATAACAAGCTTTCTAAGAAGGTATTGTTCGAAATCGTACAGCCCGACCATATGGGATTCTCTTCATTGCTTACTAACTCTGGAGAAATTCGCAATAGAGGTATTGAAATGACAGTAAGTGCAGACCCTGTAAATAACAAAGATTTCTCTTGGCATACAGATTTGACTTTGTCACACAACGAAGGCGTATTTACTAAGATCCCTACTCAGACTCACAGACAGCAGCAGGCTGGTCAGTTCCAGAATCAGTTGTTCCAGATGATTGAAGGTGAAAAACTCGGTACTTTCTGGGGTATGTACAGCGACGGTGTATGGCAGAAAGACGAAGCTAACGCTTTGTTCGTTGATGCTAACGGTAAGAACAAGTTGAACGCTAACGGTCAGCCTATGACAAACTCTGAAGTTTATAAGATCAAGCCGGGTAGCGCTAAATATGTAGACGTTGACAAGAACGGTGTATTGAACGACGGTGACTATGGAAAGATTGGTTGCGGACAGCCAGTATTCAACTGGGGATGGAACAACCAGTTCAACTATAAGGACTTCGATTTGTCACTCTTCGTAGTAGGATTCCACGGATTCGATATCTACAACGCTACAGACCAGATTGGTTACGGTAATGTAAGCGGTCAGAATGTAGAAGTTGTAACTCCTAAGAGAGACTTCCTTAACAGATGGACTGAAACAAATACTGATACAGACATTCCGGGCTTCGTTAAAGCCGACGGTGATATGAAGTGCTTCAGCAGCCGCTTCGTAGAAAACGGTAGCTTCGTGAAAGTTAAGAGCATTACATTGGGTTATTCTTTGCCGCAGAGCATCTGCAAGAACCTGGCAATAAGCAACCTGCGTATCTATGCTTCTGTTCAGAACCCGTTCATCATCACTAAGTATTCAGGCCTCGACCCAGAAGCAACTTTGGGAAGTCCGTTGATTCAGGGTGTAGATTGGGGAAGCTATCCTAATAGCCGTAACTATATGATTGGTTTGAACTTCGCATTCTAATATTATCGTAAAACACCAACAAATAAAAAAGATATGAAAAAGTATATATATGCAGCTGCACTTTTTGCAAGCAGCTTGTCTATGAATTCATGCGTAAGCTTGGATCAGGACCCACAATCATTCTTGTCGTACGAAACTTTCCCGAAGGATGCCGCTAGCATTTCTTCTGTAGTAGACGATTTGTACAATGACTTATGGAATGGTAACTACGGACTTAACTGTCGTTTGCAGCGTATCAACGTAGGTGCTGACGATGTTACATATCGTGCTGCCAAGGCTAACAATCCTTTGGCGCTCATCGAAAGCTTGTCGCCTAACATCACTCAGAACAACGCTGACTTCAAGACTTTGTGGTCATTGTTTACAAAGGCTATCTACGACAGTAACGTTATCATTGCCGATACTCCGGTAAACGCAGCCGATAACTCTAAACCTGCGGTAGCTTTGCGTCAGGTTGTAGCCGAAGCATATTTCGTAAGAGGTTTGTCATACTTCTACTTGGTACGTCTGTTTGGTGATGTGCCTTTGCAGTTGACTCCTGAAGACGCTAAGAAAGATATGCCGCGTACAGCTGTAGCCGAAATCTATGACAAGGTTATCGTGCCGAGCTTGAAATGTGCCGTTGACTGGCTGCCTGCAACAAGCCGTACCAAGAATGCGGCTACTCCGTCAAAATGGGCGGCAGAAGCAGCTTTGGGCGATGTATATATGACTATGGCTGGATGGCCTCTGAAGAGAACAGAACTTTATGCAGAAGCAGAAAAAGTATTGGGTGACGCTATTCAGAACTCTGGCTTGAAGTTGGCTACTCACTATGCTGACCTTTGGAAGGAAGCAAACAAGAAGACTGAAAAAGAATTCTTGTTCGGTATAATGCACTCTAACGCTAATAAGAAGGCAAGTAACTACGGTAAGTCTTACTATCCGTCTGACTTTGCTCCTAAGGCAGGTTGGTCTGACTATTATGCAAGCGAGAAATTCTATCTGGCATATCCTAACGATGAACGTAAGGCTCATAACTTCATGACAGAATGGAATACTAAGAAGGGTATAGTAAACTACAAGAACAGTGCTGATAAATTGCCTGCTATCTCTAAGTACTACGACTATAACGACGGAGAACCGGGTAAGAGTGCACAGAGCAACGGTATCACTTGTATCTATCGTTACGCTGACATCCTGTTGATGTATGCCGAAGCAAGCGTGCGTGCTACAAACTCTGTAAGTGCAAAGGCTACAAATGCATTGCAGGAAGTACAGAAACGTGCTCAGGGTTATGCTGATAACGCTACTGTTACTACCACTACTAATCCTGCTGAGTTCCTTGACGCTGTATTCGATGAAAACGGTTGGGAATTCTTCGCTGAAATGCGTCGTTGGTTCGACTTGGTTCGTCTGGAAAAACTGAAAGACGTTAAACCTACAGAATGGGCTAACTCATTGTTCAAGGCTAACAATCATTACTATTTCCCGGTTCCTTACACTCAGATTGAGTTGACTAACTGGGCTAACAATGCTGGTTATTAATAACAGGTAAGACATAAGTCTTGATAAACTTAAGGCGGGTCGACTGATAATTTGTATCGGTCGGCCCGTCTTTCTTTTGTTTTGCCATTTGTGTTATCTGATTTCGTGGAAATACGGCGTAGGAACTATATTGAAAAGGCTGATATTTTACGAAGAAAATATTAGCTAGTTGAAAGAAAAACTATAAACTTAGGCTAAGTATATAAAAACTTAGCTTAAGAATATATATACTTAGGTTAAGTTTATATATACTTAGGTTGAGAATATAGATTTGTATGCGAAAACACAGATTTTAGTATGCGATGATGCTTTGTTTTTACATGCTAAAGGCAGTATAAAACAAATGCGCCTTATAAAGGAAGCTTCCTCTATAAGGCGCATAATTGTATTTTATCAATATGTCTGTATATAGACCGTTTATCAGAAATGACTTGATCCGTCGAAGCAATGAGTGCAGACTTTACACTTAGGCAAGCCTATCGCTTCTACTAGCGTTTCTAGCGTATTGAACTTCAAAGAAGTCAGTCCGAAACGAGAGCGGATGCGTTCTACCAATTCCTTATATTCTGGTGAGTCAGTTTTTGAGTAGAGGTCTAGTTTGGCGTTCTCATCGCCTTCTATTTCCTTTATGATGCGGCGTGTGATAAGCTCCATGTCACTTTTTGACGAGGTGAAGCCAATGAAAGGACAGCCATAGATAAGCGGAGGACAAGCGATACGCATGTGTACCTCTTTGGCTCCATATTCATAGAGAATGTTTACGTTGTCGCGCAGCTGAGTACCGCGTACTATAGAGTCATCGCAGAAAAGAACTCGCTTGCCTTGCAGCATGGCGCGGTTAGGGATGAGTTTCATCTTGGCAACCAATGAGCGCATTGCCTGATTGCTTGGAGTAAAGCTACGTGGCCATGTAGGGGTATATTTGGCGATAGCGCGATGATAAGGTACTCCTTTGCCTTCGGCATATCCTAAAGCCATACCTACGCCAGAATCGGGGATACCGCATGCGCAGTCAACTTCCGAGTCGTCGGTCTTAGCCATTTTGTATCCGCTCATGAAGCGAACTTCTTCTACGTTCTTGCCTTCGTAGCACGAAACCGGGAATCCGTAATATACCCACAAGAACGAGCAAACCTGCATGTCTTCATTAGGCTTACGCAATTGTTCCAAGCCATCTGCTCTCATGCGGATGATTTCGCCCGGACCTACGTAGCGCTCTATTTCATAATCCAAGTTGGGCAAACTGCTTGATTCGCTCGTAGCGGCATAAGCACCCTGTTTCTTTCCGATAACGATAGGAGTACGTCCCCATTTATCGCGTGCTGCAATGATTCCGTCTTCTGTAAGAATAAGCATTGAGCACGAACCCTTTATCTTGTTGAATACATTCTCTATACCCTCTACAAAAGTCTTGCCTTGTACTATGAGCAGAGCTATCAGCTCGGTGGGATTGGTTTTGCCCATGCTCAGTTCGGCAAAATGCATGTTAGCATCCAGCAACTCCTGTTCCAGTTCATTTATGTTTGCTATCTTAGCTACTGTAACTATGGCGAACTTGCCCAGGTGTGAATTGAGCATCAGCGGCTGCGGGTCGGTATCGCTAATTACTCCGATGCCCGACTTGCCTTTGAAATTAGGAAGTTCTGATTCGAATTTGGTTCGGAAATAAGAACGTTCAAGGCTGTGAATAGATCGTTCAAATCCTTCGCCTTCGGCATACGTAGCCATACCGGCGCGTTTTGTTCCTAAATGAGAATTGTAATCCGTACCGTAGAATAGATCGGTTACGCATTCAGTCATGGAGACTGTTCCAAAAAAACCACCCATCTGTTTTTGTATTAAGTTGTTTTATTTACTTGATTACGATTTATGTGGCAAAAATACGGAAATTATGCGGAAAAGACTGCACGAAAGTGCAATAATCGTAAATAAGATTACATACTCGTTATATTATGGGCACAAAAAAAGCCGCCCGAAAATCCGGACGGCTTTTATATACGGTTTTGTTATGCTAATTAGCAGTTTACAGAAGCCATGTGAGCGATCAAATCCAATACTTTGTTAGAGTAACCGATTTCGTTGTCATACCAAGAAACTACCTTAACGAATGTATCAGTCAAAGCGATACCAGCCTTAGCGTCGAAGATAGAAGTCAAAGTGCAACCCAAGAAGTCAGAAGAAACAACTGCATCTTCAGTGTAACCCAGAACACCCTTCAATTCACCTTCAGAAGCTTCCTTCATAGCAGCGCAGATTTCAGCGTAAGAAGCAGGCTTAGCCAAGTTTACAGTCAAGTCAACTACAGATACGTCCAAAGTCG
>ULIZ01022066.1_pt1 | contig 14854 bp, 9 predicted proteins | sample 1950601 | NCBI WGS metagenome assembly ULIZ01 (sample SAMEA4835456, study PRJEB28245) | human gut metagenome | biome: gut microbiome; material: fecal sample | place: Denmark | collected 2008 | reverse complement strand
AAGAGGACTTGCAGATGCATTTATCATCGGTGAGAAATTCATTGGAAACGATGCAGTAGCATTGGTGTTAGGCGATAATATTTTCTATGGACAGAGCTTCTCTAAAGTGCTTCGTAGTGCAGCAGAGCGTACAGAGAGCCAGCCGGGAGCAACCATTTTCGGATATTATGTAAAAGATCCAAGAGAATACGGTGTAGTAGAATTTGATGAGAATGGTAAAGCATTGTCAATCGAAGAAAAACCGGCTCAGCCAAAATCCAATTATGCAGTTCCGGGACTCTATTTCTATGACAATGATGTAGTAGAGATTGCGAAGAATGTAAAACCATCTGCAAGAGGAGAAATTGAAATTACAAGTGTTAACAATGAATATCTGAACCGTGGAACCCTTCAGGTTGAGACCTTAGGAAGAGGATTTGCATGGTTAGATACCGGAAACCATGACATGCTTCTTGATGCAGCAGACTTCGTAGCAGCATTCCAGAAACGTCAGGGATTATATATTTCCTGTATCGAAGAGATTGCATACAAGAGAGGATTCATCGATAAAGCACAGTTAGAGAAGCTGGCGCAGCCATTACTTAAGACTGCATATGGTCAGTATCTGATGGACGTTGCTAACGGATTATAAAATAGAGTTGGGTATTATTGTAGAAAAGCGAGGAAGAGAAAAATGGGAAAAATCAAAGTAACAAACGACTGTAATGGAATCAAAGGATTAAAAGTAATTGAACCTGCAGTATTCGGAGATGCAAGAGGATACTTCATGGAGACCTATAACTATAATGATTTCAAGGAAGCAGGAATTGACTGCGAATTCGTACAGGATAACCAGTCTGCATCCAAGAAAGGTGTACTTCGTGGACTTCATTTCCAGTTAAACTATCCACAGGACAAGCTGGTGCGTGTAGTAAACGGTGAAGTATTTGACGTCGCAGTTGACTTAAGAGAAGGTTCTGAAACCTTTGGAAAATGGTTTGGAGTTACTTTGTCTGCTGAGAATAAGAAACAGTTCTTCATTCCAAAGGATTTTGCACACGGATTTATCGTATTAAGTGATTATGCAGAATTCTGTTATAAAGTTACTGATTTCTATCATCCAAATGATGAGGGCGGACTTCTGTGGAATGACCCGGATATCGGAGTAGAATGGCCGATGCCGGAAGGAATGACAGAGGCAGACTTGATTTTATCCGACAAAGATAAAGTATGGCATGGCATCAAGGCATATGCAGAGAATAAGAATAACTGCAGGAAAGACTGATAGGCAGTTGAAGTAACATAAGGAGTAAATGATATGTCTAAGAAGAGACTCGCAGCCAGCCTACTGGTGGTACTGTTTGGTATATTGGCGAACATCCTGGTTTTCAGATATGAACCGGTTTTAAGTGAGAAGAAGGTTACGGTAAAGGTAACACTTACATCCGATGAAGAAAATTATATGGAGATGTTCTATCTGACAGACGGACAGAAAATGCCGGATGATTTCAAGGCAGAACAAAGCAGCGGAGTGAATTATAAAAAAGCTGGAACAGAGAAAACGTTAGAATATACCGTGCCGGCAGATGCTTCATATCTTCGCTTTGATTTGGGAAGCGGAGTATCCGAGACAACTATTTCCGGCATAACCGTTGAAAGTAATGGAAAAACTGCGGTAATAGATCAGAATGTTTTTTCAGAAACAGTGCGTCTGCAGAAAGTAAAACAGAATAATGTTTCGGACGGTATTGCCCTGACAGCAGAAAAAGAGGATCCTTACCTGGTATGGAACACAGAGAACTGGGGAATTGCGAAGCTGGTAAAGGACAGCCTCTGGCTTCGGTATCTTCTGGTTAAAATCCTTGCGTGCGTTGTATTAGATATCATTCTTATTGTTGCATTAAAAGCAGGTAAAAAGCTGATTGTTCTTCCGAAAGAAGTGTATCAGAACAGAAAGCTGCTCTGGAATTTGTCAAAGAATGATTTTAAAACTAAATTTGCAGGTTCCTACCTTGGTATTATCTGGGCATTTATACAGCCAATTGTAACGGTAGTGGTATACTGGTTCGTATTTGAAAAAGGATTAAAGGCTGGCGGAATCAACACCAGAGCCGGAATTGATGTTCCGTTTGTACTCTGGCTGGTTGCAGGTCTGGTGCCTTGGTTCTTCTTCCAGGATGCATTAAATGGTGGAACCAATGCACTGATTGAATACAGCTATCTGGTTAAGAAGGTTGTATTTAAGATAAGTATTCTCCCAATTGTGAAAGTAGTATCTGCACTGTTTGTACATGTATTCTTCGTAGTATTTACGCTGGTGCTGTATAGTGCATATCACTATTATCCGGATTTATATACATTGCAGATTGTGTATTATACCTTTGCCATGTTTATTATGGTATTGGGAATCGTGTATGCAACCTGTGCGATTGTAATCTTTTTCCGTGATTTAACACAGGTGATTAACATTGTTCTGCAGGTTGGGATGTGGATGACACCGATTATGTGGAACATTGATACCATGGAATTATCTCCAGTGCTGATTACCATATTCAAACTGAATCCGATGTACTATATTGTGACAGGATACCGGGATGCGTTGATTAATAAGGCGTGGTTCTGGGAAAATGCACCACTGACTTTATACTTCTGGCTTCTGACAGCAGTATTATTCGGTATCGGAACCATGATATTTAAGCGGTTGAAGATTCATTTTGCAGATGTATTATAGGAAGGCATAGGATATGAGCGAAGTAGCAATTAGAGTAGATGATGTAAGTAAATTATATAAGCTTTACGATAAACCTTCAGACAGACTGAAGGAATCGTTAGGCTTGACACGAAAGAAATTATATAAGGAACATTATGCACTGCATAATGTTTCTTTTGATGTAAAAAGAGGAGAAACCGTTGGCATAATTGGAACCAACGGTTCCGGAAAATCTACGATTCTTAAGATTATTACCGGAGTCTTGAATCCATCCGGTGGTCATGTAGAGATTGATGGAAGAATTTCTGCACTGTTGGAGCTGGGCGCAGGCTTCAATATGGAATATACCGGAATTGAGAATATCTACCTTAATGGAACCATGATTGGTTTTTCCAGGGAAGAGATTGATGCAAAGATGCAGGATATTCTTGATTTTGCAGATATCGGTGACTTTGTGCATCAGCCGGTCAAGACATATTCCAGTGGTATGTTTGTGCGGCTGGCATTTGCGGTAGCGATTAATATTGACCCGGAAATCCTGATTGTCGATGAGGCGTTGTCGGTAGGAGACGTATTCTTTCAGGCAAAATGCTACAAGAAATTTGAAGATTTTAAGAAAATGGGAAAAACCATCCTTTTTGTCAGCCATGATCTGGGCAGCATCAGCAAATACTGTGACCGTGTTGTACTTTTAAACAGAGGAAAGAAGCTGGCAGAGGGTACACCAAAAGAAATGGTAAGCATGTATAAGCGAATCATGGTCAATCAGGATAAGGCGGAGGAAATCGCAGCACACCAGATGGACATGAGCTCCTTGGAAGAAGATGATGAAAAGGAAATCAAAGAGGCTGCCTGCGAAGGACAGTGGAAGAATCATTACAATCTGAATCCGGATGTGGATGAATATGGCAATGGTGCCGCTGAAATTGAAGACTTTGCCATAATAGATGAGAATGGTAATTATACCAATGCAATTGTAAAAGGAACACGATTCCGGCTGAAATCCAAAGTAAAATTTAAACAGGATGTTCATGATCCGATATTTACCTATACCTTTAAAAATATACAGGGTGTGGCAATAACCGGAACCAATACCATGTATGAGAAGAAGGATGTTCCATTGGCAAAAGAAGGGGAGACTTATGTTGCAACCTTTGAGCAGGATATGTTCCTGCAGGGAGGGGAATACTTATTGTCCATGAGCTGTACCGGGTATCGTGACGGTGAGTTCCAGGTATACCACAGATTATATGATGTATGCAATGTGACGGTGGTTTCAGATAAAAATACCGTAGGTTTTTATGATATGAATTCTGTTACGACAGTGGAGAAGATAGAAGAGTAAAAAGATAAAGGAAAGACGGCGGAAATGACAGAAAATTGTGGGAAAGTTCAAATTGACAGAAGCAGATATCAGGCAGAGCCTGTGTTTGGGGAAGCGGTTCCGGATAAAATGATGTTAGAGGACATAAAACATTATGGGAAAGACAGCCTGCAGGAAGTGATAAAAGAACGTAAGAGTTATAATTATTTATTCTATTTGTCGGAACTCCGCAAGAATATCATAGAATGGTATCCGTTTTCCGGACAGGCAGAAGTGCTTGCAGTGGGTGCGGATACAGGAGTGCTTACGGATGCACTGGCACAAAAGGCAGCGCATGTTACCTGCGTGGAAACATCGGAAACGAGAGCCAAAATGAATGCAGCATGGAACGCTGAAAAAGATAATGTCAGAATAATCCTGGGAAATTATCCGGAAGTAGAAGATAAACTCGGCAGCTATGATTACATTACGCTGATTGGAGAATGGAAATATGCCAGGTCCTATTATGAAAATTCAGAAGACGCATATAGAACCTTTCTTCTGGAACTGTTAAAACATTTGAAAACCGGTGGAGAACTGCTTCTTGCTACAGAAAATAAAATGGGAATGAAGTATTGGGCAGGCTGCCAGGATGATTATTATGGCGGATATTACCGGGGGATTGAAGATTATCCGGGGAAAGATAATGTCCGTACATTTTCGAAGAAAGAGCTGGAAGAGGAACTGAAGGGAATAGAGGGAATTTCCTGGAAATTCTATTATCCATATCCGGATTATAAATTTCCAATGGCGATTTATTCCGATGAATATCTTCCGAAAACAGATGAACTTACGATGAATATCCGTAATTTTGACCGGGACCGCTATGTTATGTTTGATGAAGAAAAGGCATTCGGAACGGTAATCAAAGAAGGGCTATTTTCAGAATTTTCCAATTCGTTTATGGTAACTATCAAAAAGGAGCAGTAGCATGAAAACAGTAGTATTCGCAAAATATTCAAATGATCGTGCAGATGAATTTGCAATATGTACGGAAATACTGAAGAATGAAAATGGAGAGAAAAGCATCCGCAAACGTCCGGTGGAAAAAGAGGGAATCCATCATGTGCAGGGCGTTTATGAAAACTATCTGAAGCTTAAGAGGCAGTATCAGAATGTTTTCGGTGTTGCAGCCTGTCAGATGGAAGCACAGGCGGCAGAGTTTGAGTTTGTGAAGGGAACTGCGTTATCTGCAATATTAGAAAACTACATTGAACAGGGTGAAAAAGACAGAATAGAAGAACTGGTACGGGATTATTGCAACCGGATAACATCCATAGAACCAAAAGCAATCTTTCATGTAACAGAGGAATTTAGAAAAGTTTTCGGAGATGTAACATTTGAAAAAGGGCAGAGTTCTGCTGCAGAAATAACAGATATCGATTTGATATTTGAAAATGTTATGATAGATGCCGAAAGCTGGAAAGTAATTGATTATGAGTGGAGCTTTGCATTTCTTATTCCGGAGAAATTTGTAATATACAGAAGTATTCTTTACTGGTTTTTAAAACAGAATGTCAGCCAGTTGTTTACCTGGCAGGAGTTAATGGAATTAGTTTCGATTACGGAAGAAGAGGAAGAAAAATTCCGGAAGATGGAAGCAAATTTCCAGAGGTATGTCATTGGTGGAAAGATTCCGGTCCGGGATATGACAGAGTATCTTGGAACAAAAGCAATTCCATTTAGCGAGGTCTTGCATCCGGAGACAGAAGTAAAGGATAGGATGCAGGTTTATTATAACAGTGGAAAAGGATTTTCAGAACAGAATTCCTATTTTATCCCGCATACGGATGAAGTGGAGATGAAAGAAATCCGTATTCCTGTCAGCGAAAATGAGAAAGAAGTGCGCTTTGACCCAAGTATGGGAAAATGCGTTGTCTATATAGAATCCATACAGGATTCCAATGGAAAGAAAACTGCAGTCAAGTGGTGCAACGGACGGTGGCTTTCTAAGCAGAGTATTCTCTTTGAAGAGGAAGATCCACAGATTCTCTTTGAAATAGAACGGGGAATTTCTTATCTTGAGATAAAATGTATGGTGGCAGCATATACAGCACTTATCACAGAACTTTCCGATGTGACCAAGTTCTATGATTATGGCAAAGTAAAAAAGACTGCAGAAGAGCGGAAAAATGAAATCGAAGAGTTGAATGAGCAGATTGCACAATATGAAGAGAAACAGAAACAGGGCATAATCCGGCTGGAAGAACAGAATAGAAAGATTGAAGAAATGCGTAAACTGATTATGATAAGGGAAGATGAACTGATGTATCATAAGAATGGACTTTGGTACAGATTCAAAAATAAATTACGCAATTGGAAAAACAGGATATTACATAGAAATCGGTAATAGCTAATGGAGAACAACTATGAGTAATAGAGAAAGTTTTGAAGAATTAAAGAAAAAAATAGAACAGGCAGATGTGGTATCGTTTGATGTGTTTGATACGCTGATTTTACGAATTGTAAATACACCGGAAACCATATTTAAGCTGGTTGGAGATGTCTGCGGCATTAAGGATTATGAGCATATCCGTCAGGAAATGCAGCAGCAGGCAAGTATGGAAGCAGAAGAGAAATGGAACCAGCCTCATGCAGTTATGGATCAGATTTATGATTATATAAAGACACATTCCGGGCTTGAGATGGATTGGGAGAAAGTAAAGCAGACAGAGCTTGAAATGGAATATGATTCACTGGTTGCGAATCCGGAAATGAAAGAAATTTATGAGTTTGCTAAAGCAGCAGGCAAGCGTGTGATAGCAACAAGTGATATGTATTTAAAGAAGGATTTCTTAGAAAAAGTATTGAAAAAATGCGGATATGAAATGGATAAAATCTATGATTCTGCGGATGAGATGCATACAAAATTTCGCGGAGATTTGTACGAGCAGGTACAGAAGGAAGAAGGAGTTCCTGCATGGAAAATCATACATATCGGTGACAACTGGGAATCTGATGTGGTAAATGCCCAGAAAGCGGGATTCCAGACCTATTATTATCCACAGGAAAAAGCAGATAATAAAAACATGCTTCCGTTCAGCATCGACGAAGGAGTAAAGAACTGTATTCACAAGGAGCATTATGAATTCTGGAAAAATTTAGGCGCAGAAGTGGGCGGACCGCTTTATCTTGGTTTATTTACCTGGCTAAAGAGCTGTCTGAAAAGGGAAAAATATGAGAAGATATTTTTCCTTGCAAGAGACGGTTATAATCTCTATCAGTTGTTTGGAAAATATACCGATGAGAAGACAGAATATCTGATGACTTCCCGCAGAGCCTTGTTATTGGCTGGAATCAGTAAATTAGACGAAGAAACCATGCAGATTCTTCCACCATTTACATTAGGACAGACCATAAAAGAAGTGTTAGAATATCTCGGAGTGCTTGAAATCTGTCAGGACAGCATAAAGGAAGCTGGCTTTGAAAGTGTAGATGAAATTATTCATACACGGGAAGAAATGGAACAGGTAAAGAAACTGTATACATTAAATGAGACAGCCTTTTTGAAAAAGTGTGAAGAAGAGAGACAGGAAGCATACCGGTATTTTAAAGAAAAAGGGTTCTTTGATGTAGACAGTATTGTATTTGACTGTGGATGGAATGGTTCCTCACAGTATCTGCTTGACCGCTTCCTGGAGTGTGTTGATTATCAGAAAAACAATAAATTCTTCTATACCGGAATTTTAAATACGGAGAAGAGTAAACGCCAGTTAAACGGAAGAAAATTCGAAACTTATCTGTTTAACTATGATGAAAATTATAATCTGCAGAATAAAGTGAAGGATTCCATTGTCATTATGGAATTGTTCTTTGGTGCACCGATGAATTCTGTTTATAAGTATGAAAACGGAGTGGCAGTATTAGAGGATATACCGGAAGAAACTGCATATAAAGAGGCAATCAGCCAGGGTATTATTGCTTTTGTGGAACGTTCTATTGACTTTGTGGAGAAATATAAGATTCGGGTGAAACAGGAACATGCTGTGACTGCTATTTTACATTTGATTCATGAGCCGACAGAAAAGGAAGCAGTTACAATAGGAAATATCGCCAATGTGGATGGATTTGCCAACCAGAAAGCAGTTATAAAATATATCGCAAAACTGGATGAAGCGTCATATAAAGAAAATCCACAGATTGAAATATACTGGGCGGAGGGCTTGTTCAAGAGACCGGACATCGATGAAAAGTTAAAAAAGCAGATTGCGCAGGATCGTCATCTGAATTATAAGGATGCGGAAACAGATGATGCAGAACAGGCAAAAGAAAGTCTTTATGAAAAAGATTTAAAGAAGTATGGAAAAGTTACGGCTGATTTCCTGGAAGAAGAAAGAAAGCACAAAAATAAAGATCCATACCAGCGTTTTATCAAAGAGAATGAGACCAATATCGTTACAGGAAGAACCTTTGAGCAAAATCCGCTCATTTCATTTGTAGTGCCGGTATATAATGTGCCGGATGACATGCTGACAGCCTGTATCGATTCCATTATCGGACAGACTTATAAGAACTGGGAATTATGGCTGGTGGATGATTTCTCATCCTGGGAGTCCGTGCGTGAAGTGCTGCGCAGCTATGAAACCACACCGGGAGTTCATGTCATCTATCGTACAGAGAATGGAAATATTTCCAAAGCAACAAATGATGGAATTGCAAAAGCAAGTGGTGAATACATCGCATTTATGGACTGTGATGATGTAATAGAATTAAATACGTTAGAAGAAATGGTGGCATTAATCAACGAAAATCCTGAGCTGGATTTCATTTACAGTGATGAGGACAAGCTGACAGAGGATGGAACCAGAAGACATTCTCCGTTCTTTAAGCCAGACTGGTCACCGGATACTTTCTTTTCGATTATGTATACCAACCATCTTGCAATATACCGTACCGCATTGGTGCGCAAGACCGGCGGACTGCGTACGGAATATAATGGAGCACAGGATTATGATTTTACCCTGCGCTTTACAGAACTGACGGATTATAAGCGGATTGGCCATGTGAAGAAAGTATTATATCACTGGCGTGAACGGGCAGAATCCATTGCAGCGAAGATGGAAGCAAAGCCATATGCACTGGAAGCGATGAAGCGCCTGAAAGAAGAAACGCTGGAAAGACGCGGATTAAATGGAACCGTGGAATTCGTCAGTGACATGTATCAGTACAGAGTCTGCTATGAAGCAGAGGGTAATCCGAAGGTCAGCATTGTCATTCCATCCAAGGATAATTTCAAAATATTAAAGCAGTGTATTGATTCCATAAAGCAGTGCACCATTTATGAAAATTATGAAATTATTGTAGTGGACAATGGCAGTAACGAAGAGAATAAAGCACAGATAGAGAACTACTTGGAAGAACAGAAGGCAACCTATGTTTATGAGCCGATGAATTTTAATTTCTCGAAGATGTGCAATCTGGGAGTGAAAGCATCGGATGGAGAATATATTCTGCTTTTAAATGATGATATTAAAGTATATCGTGCAGAGTGGCTGTCTCTTCTGGTGGGACAGGCATCCCTTGATTATGCCGGAGCAGTCGGTGCGAAATTGTTATATCCGGAGACCGACATTATCCAGCATATTGGAATTGCAAATCTTAAGATAGGGCCGTCTCACAGTGAAATAGGATTTTCGGATTCCAATATCTATTATTTTGGCAGAAACCGTGTGAATTATAACTGGCTTGCAGTAACAGCAGCATGTCTGATGGTGAAGAAGAGCAAATATGAAGAAGTAGGTGGTCTGGATGAAGAACTGACTGTTGCTTACAATGATGTAGATTTCTGCTTTAAATTGTACGAAAAGGGCTATTACAACAGCGTGCGGAATGATGTTCCAATGTATCATTATGAATCTATCAGCCGTGGCTCTGATGATGTGGATGAGAAAAAGCAGCAGAGATTGCTGAAAGAGAGAGAACACTTATATGCGAAGCATCCGAATCTGAAAGGAAAAGACCCGTTCTACAATGATAATTTAACCCAGAACAAAGTGGATTTCAGCATCAATGTAGAAGAGGAAGAACAGGAATATGCCATCTGTGAGTGGATGAAGCATTATCCGAAAAAAGTAAAAAGTGATTTCAAAGTCTGCATTGATAAAATAACAGATGATAAAGATTTTGCCATTGAAGGCTGGTGTCAGGGAGAAGACGCAGAGAGAGATAATGCGTCAGAACGTTATCTGCTGCTTCGCTCCGAGCAGGGAAAAATCTATCAGTGTAAGATGGAAAAAGTATTCCGTGAGGATGTGGCACAGTCGTTGGGAAGCACCAATTATCTGGCAGGCTTCCGCTGCCGGGTAGACCGAAACCAGATTGCGATGAATCTTCATGCGTATACCATTGGTATTATGCAGAAATATCAAAAAGAAGTCTTTATAAGATGGCTGGATGTCATGAGCGGTAGACAGGAATTAAAAGGAACTGTGGTACGTGATATTGCATTGGAAGAACGTACAGGATGGAAACCAAAACAGATACTGCACAGAATCGATGGCGTAAAGCGTACCGAAGAACTTTTTGGTATCAAAGGCTGGGCAGTATTAGAACATGCAGATAATATTAATTGTGAGACGCAGATTCTGGTTGTAGAAGGTGACAGGGCAAGAGTATGTTCCACACAGGCAAAGGAACGCTATGATGTAGCGTTATCCATGCCGCACTACAAAAATATTTATCTGTGCGGATTTGCAGCAGAGATTCCAAATGTAGGAAAGGATGCAGCCATTTTCATTGTTAAGAGGAATCTGCACAATGGAAAAGTATATTATCAGCAGTTGAGTGAATCAGAGTTACAAGAGGAAGCGTAGAAAAACAATGAAGAGAAAGTTACAGAAAGTATTTCGAAATTTGTGGACAGCAGTACTGTTATGTGCCATGGTGCTGCCGGTAAATACCGTGCAGGCGGCGGAAAAAGAGCCGCAGAGCCTAGTAGCAACGATAAATACATATTATGACGGTGGATACAGTATTATGGGACCGACAACGGTTACCATTGGACAGATGATTAATTATTATCAGGCAAATCAGGCTTATCCGGCATTTTACGCCAATACGGATGCACCAAATATTTATGTATTCTGCATGATGTATATGGAAGAATGTAATGCAGAGGGCGTTCGTGCCGAGGTGGCATTTGCACAGGCAATGAAGGAAACGGGATTTCTCCGGTATGGAAAAGATGTTCATATTGAACAGTTTAACTTTGCAGGATTTGGTGCTACCGGTAATGGCAATCCGGGTAACAGCTTTCCAACCGTTCGTATGGGAATCCGTGCCCAGGTGCAGCATTTAAAAGCATATGCGACATCGGAACCATTGAATCAGGAAGTCGTAGACCCGCGTTACAGCCTTGTAAATAAAGGCAGTGCACCATATGTGGAGTGGCTTGGCAAACATGAGAATCCAACGGGAATCGGCTGGGCAACTGCATGGGGCTACGGAAACAGTATTGTTAATGATTATATTGCAAGAATGCGGAATTATTCTACCTATTCCACCTGGTATCAGGGAGTGAACTATGAGGCAGTATACAACCCGGATTATTATATGTTACATAACCCGGATGTGGCAGCCGTATGTGGCGGAAGTTCAGACAGTCTGCTTTCTCATTTTCTGAATTATGGAATGAAGGAAGGACGGCAGGGAATTGTATATTTTGATGTAAATTCTTATAAACGCCGGTACAAGGATCTTCGAATGGCTTTTGGGAATGACCTCAAATTATATTATCTTCACTATGTATATTCCGGACAGAGTGAACACAGAATTGCATCCGGACCGGTTAACAACTTTGATGCAATAACGGTTTATAACGGAGTGGACTATGCATCAGTCTATGATTATAATTATTATGTAAATAAATATCCGGATATCCGGGCAGCCTTTGGAGATGATGATATGGCAGTTCTTGCTCACTTTGTAAATTATGGAATGAGCGAAGGACGACGGGGTAATGAGGCATTTGATATAAATTCTTATCGGAATGCGTATTCTGATCTTAGGGCAGCTTTTGGAATGGATTTAAAGCAGTATTATCTGCATTATCTATATGCCGGCAAATCGGAAAAACGTGTAACCAGTGGCGCAACAGAACTGGTTAATCCGTTGACTGTATATAATGGGGTAGATTATTCTTCTGTATACGATTATAATTATTATATCAATCTTTATCCGGATATAAGAGCAGCCTTTGGAAATGATGACAGAGCAGTCCTTGCACATTTTATAAATTATGGAATGACAGAAGGAAGAAGAGGAAATGCAACCTTTGATGTAGCTGCTTATCGTAATAAGTATGCGGATTTGCAGCAGGCATTCGGAAATGACTGGAAGGGGTATTATGAACATTATGTGCAGTATGGATTAGCGGAAGGAAGATAAAAGTAAGATGATTTATATACAAGGATGGCTTGAAGTTGTTGTTGCTTTTGGTATTCTAATTATCTATTTGATGAATTATTTTTTGTTTGGATTTGCATTTGCAACAATATGTAAAAAAGAGAAAAAAAATTTTGGCTTTTGTATGGTCTCAGGCTTTTTTATTTATTCTTTAGTTTTTGGAATTTTTGTTTTGCCATTAAAAACAAATGTGATTTCATTAAATATAATTTCTGAAATATGGAGTATAGTATGGCTGCTTACAATTTTACTAATTATAATATGCTGTTGGAAAGAATTGAAGAAACATTTGAAATTTTGGAAACAGCAATTTGTAGAAAATAAAATTGTAATAATTATTTTTAGCGGAATTACAGTAATACAACTCATTTTTGAAGAGCTATATGGGCGATATACAAATGGAAGCGGGGCAGCATGGTTTAATGCTTATGTATCTGCAGCGGTGTTTGATAATTACCTTGGAATTACTCATCCTGTGTCTGGTGAAAAAATGAAATATTTTTATGAAGCATATTTTTTACAGACATATAATGACCATTCTGCGGTAATATCTAAGCTGACAAAGTTATCTCCTTTAATTGAAACTAGAACTGTTATGTCAACAGTGGTAATCATAATAGGTAACTTGTTAATTTATGAATTGGCTAAAAGTTTATTTAAGGAAAGTAAGAAACAATATCGTATAGTTTTTTTCATACTTTATATAGCGGTTATGGGGATATTTGTTCCTTGTGTGTATTTACCTTCTTATTATTATTATTTTAGAGCATTTGAAGGAAAAAATATATTTGGAATGTTGCTTATACCATTTGTTGTGGTATGTTTATTAAAATTGTATGATAAACCGAATAATGGATATGTACAAAAATCACTTGTTTTAGGTTTACTTGGTTCGTATACATTTTGTATGTCGACAATGTATATTTTACCATTTATTTTTTTGAGTTATATACCTATGGTATTTTATAATAAGAAAATGTTTAAAAATTTATGTGTAGGACTAATTCCGTGTATTGCTGTAATGGGATATTATATGTTAATTAGACAAGGTGTTATTACATTGACGATACGATAAGAGGAGAGAGAATGCATTTTAATTATGATGATTATCCAGGAACACAGTTTTTTTTGAAATGGTGTGCAGTTATTAATAGTACAATGACAAATATGGAACGTGGACTTCTGATAGGATACATTTTATTGATTATATATTACCTTATCAAGGGAAATAAGAAGGAACGAACATTTTTTTCGCTACAACCATTAGCATTAATGGTGATAATATTGAATCCGTGGGCGATGGTGGTATGGCTTAGAATATTTGGTGATTCATTGAGAAGCAGAATATTTCGTTTCTTTTGGCTACTTCCAATACTTATGACGTATTCGTATTTTTTGACTTGTTTGTATGAAAAAACTAAAAAGAAGTTTGCTAAAATAATAATTGCGTTGATTAGTATTATCGGGATTAGCCAGATTGGAATTGGAACGAGATATACATTTACAGGTGTCTATGAAAACCATGGTTATCAAATGGTAGAAAATCGATATAAAATACAAAATGATACAATCATGGCAGCAGAAATAGTAGAGAAGGATAAGAAAGATAAACAACAAGCTGTTAATGTTGCTTATGATGGAAATATGTCAATGGAGATTAGAACTTATGATGCATCGATATTATCAGCAACAGGTACTTTCTTTTCTTATCAAATTTTAGATAAGGAGACATGGGATATGCTTGTGGATGATGAAAATTGGCAGGCAATTGTAGCGGCACTTGTGAGCGGAGCTATAATGGATGAGAACTGGGCGGATGAGCGCATTTTAGAAAGGGCATTTAAAAATTTAGATGTAAATTATGCAATTGTACAAAAGGATAATTACTACTTAAGAATATGGCAGGAAGAAGCAGTACAAATAGGAGAAACTGAAAATTATATTGTATTTAAACTATAAATTAGAAGTGTGGGAAGTGTACATATGAGAAAAACAAAATTAGAGTTTTGGAAAAAATTTTATGTGAGAAGTGTAAATTTGTTAATGCTTATTTTAATTAATGGAGCATTCTATTTGACGTGGATGCAGAAATGGAATATGTTGATGAATCGCTATTTTGAGAATAAGGGGAATATACTTATTTCGTTGATATATTTAGCTTTGAGCACGTTTTTCTTGAAAACTTGGGGGGGATTTGATGTTGGTTATGCAAAAACGATTAATTTGGCGTTGGGACAAGTTTTCGGAATGATTTGCACTAATTTTGTAATATATATTCAGATTGTATTGATGGTTGGCGATGTTCAACTGACTAAAAAAATAGCAATAGAAATGATAACATTATTGGTGGAAAACATAGTTATATTACTATTGTGCGATATTATATTTGTAAAATTGTA
>ULIZ01051452.1_pt1 | contig 14939 bp, 14 predicted proteins | sample 1950601 | NCBI WGS metagenome assembly ULIZ01 (sample SAMEA4835456, study PRJEB28245) | human gut metagenome | biome: gut microbiome; material: fecal sample | place: Denmark | collected 2008 | reverse complement strand
GCGTTTGATCCAAGAATCCTCAGCCTTAGGCAGGGGAGTACGTCAACCCGTCTTGTCTTTTTACGCCGCCGTTTCCCGAAGCACTTTTTCAAGAAGCACCCGCGCGCCCTTAGCGTCCAATTCCTGCACCACCCGGGCGGCAAGCGCCAGGGGGTCTGCGTAGTCACCGCGCGCTTCGGCCGTAATCATTTCGCCGGTACGGTGGTCGCCCACGTGCGCACGAAGCCACAGTTCCCCGTTTTCCACGATGCAGTACGCGGCCAACGGTACCTGGCAGGAACCGCCCAGCGCGCGGGACACGGCGCGTTCAGCCATGCAACACGTCCGAGTATCGGCATCATTTAAGAACGCGAGAAAGGGGCGTACGGCGCTCGCCTCCTGTACTTCAATCCCCAAAGCGCCCTGTCCCGGCGCAGGCAGGCTCATTTCCGGCTCGATGAAGTGCCGGATGCGGTCGGAGAGCTCCAATCGCTTTAAACCCGCCCCCGCCATCACGAGCGCATCAAATTCCCCGCGGTCAAGTTTCGCCAAGCGAGTTCCGACGTTGCCGCGGATTGACGCTACCTTAAGATGCGGGAACTTCGCGCGCAGCATCAGTTCGCGCCGCAGGCTCGACGTTCCCACGACGGCGCCCGCGGGCAGCGCATCCAAACTTTCGTATTGCGGCGACACGAAGGCGTCGCGCGGATCTTCGCGCACGGCGACCGCCGCAAGCACAAAGCCTTCCGGCAATTCCATCGGCACGTCTTTTAAGGAGTGAACGGCCAAATCGGCTTCCCCCGCCAACATCGCAGCTTCGAGTTCCTTCACGAAAAGGCCTTTGCCGCCCACTTTCGACAAGGTTCGATCCAGAATCTGGTCTCCCTTCGTCGTCATGCCGAGCAGTTCCACCGCGGCTTCCGGATACTGAGAGCGGAGCCGGGCCTGAATATGCAGCGCCTGCCACATTGCCAAGGGGCTTTCTCGGGTCGCGATCACACAATGCTTAAGGGATTCCATTTTTCACTCCAAATTCGTTTCGGCGTAATTTTTGTTTCCGCCGAATTTTGCGGGCGGCATTCTAGCGGGCGTGCTTTTCGCGAGGCTTAATCGCCGGCGGTGTCCCGCATTTTTTCGTTGTTTCTCAGCCGCTCCCCGCCGTTTTGTCGACAATTTTATGTCCCGATTTTGCTAAAATGAATGTTTTTCCCGCAGATTGGGATTCATTTTTCCCGCTGCCGAACCTAATTTTTTCGCGCCCGGCGCTGACAACAGCCCGCGGCAAAACACTATGACAAACGCAGAGCACAATCATTCCGACGACCCGCTGCACGCCAAAAAAGAAGCGTGGTCCGGCCGTTTTTCCGAACCCGTCAGCGAGTTTGTGCTCCGATACACGCAGTCCGTGAGCTTTGATAAGCGCATGGCGATGGCCGACATCGACGGCTCGCTCGCGCACGCGACGATGCTTGAAAAGTGCGGCGTCATTTCGGCGCAGGACTTGGCGGACATCCGCCGCGGCATGGCGCAGATCCGCGACGAAATCACGTCCGGCAAATTCCAGTGGCAGCTTGAACTCGAAGACGTGCACCTTAACATCGAAGCGCGTCTTACACAGTTGATCGGCGACGCCGGCAAGCGCCTGCACACGGGCCGCAGCCGCAACGACCAGGTGGCGACCGACGTTCGTCTCTACCTGCGCAGCGAAGTCGACGAAATCATCAAGCGCCTTTTCCATCTGCAGGAAGTGCTCGTCAAGAAGGCCGAAAAAGAATACGACACGATTATGCCGGGCTTTACGCACATGCAGGTGGCGCAGCCCGTCACATTCGGACACCACCTCCTTGCCTACGTAGAAATGTTCCAACGCGACTGGGAACGTATGTCGGACCTGCGTCACCGCGTGAACCGTTCGCCCTTGGGGGCCGCGGCGCTCGCCGGAACCACCTACCCCATCGACCGCGAATATTCCGCAAAGCTTTTGGGGTTTGAAGCCGTAGCACAGAATTCCTTAGACGCCGTGAGCGACCGCGATTTCGGCATTGAATTCACGGCTGCCGCAGGGCTCGTGATGGTGCACATCTCGCGCCTTTCCGAAGAACTCGTCTACTGGATGAGCCAGCCCTTCTCCTTCATTAAGCTGCCGGATCGCTTTACGACGGGGTCTTCCATCATGCCCCAGAAGAAGAATCCGGACGTGCCGGAAACCGCCCGCGGCAAGTGCGCTCGCGTGATGGGCGACCTCGTCACGATGGCAATGCTGATGAAGGGCCTGCCCCTTGCCTACAACAAGGATCTGCAGGAAGACAAGGAACCGGTCTTTGACGCGATCGACACGGTGAAGGATACGTTGCAGGCCTTCATCGAAATGATGACGGGCGTAGAACCCAACCGCGAACGCATGCGCGAAGCTGCGGCTTCGGGTTACCCCACCGCCACCGACCTTGCCGACTACCTCGTGCGTCACGGCACGCCCTTCCGTACTGCGCACGACATCGTGGGCCGCGTGGTGCGGCATGCTTCCGAATTGGGCTGCGACATCGCAGACTTGAAACTTGAAGATTTGCAGAGCTTCAGCGCCGATATCAAGGAAGACGTCTACCAGGTTCTCACCCTGGAAGGCGCCGTGGCGGCCCGTAACCACACGGGCGGCACCGCGCCCGCGCAGGTACTGCGTCAGGTGGAGCGCTGGAAGAAGGTCTTTGCGGAACGCGAAACAGAGCTGGCGTAAACCGCCGCCCGCTTAACAAAACGGCCGAGAGTTTTTCACTCCCGGCCGTTTTGTTCTTACCACCTTACCAACCAAAATCACATCAACCACCAAGAAAAAAGCCCGATGCGTCCAAACACCGAGCTTCTTAGTCAATCAGCGGATGTCGTTCAGAAATCCGCCAATCCCATGCTGCACAGCACCAACACCATGATGCCGAAGACGATGCGGTACCAGCCGAAAGCCTTGAAGTCGTTGTGTGCCACGTAGCGCAGGAGCCAGCGAACCACTACGATGGCGCTCACGAAGCTCACCGCGAACCCCACGGCAATCCCGGGGAGCCCGTCCGCAGAAAGCATCTCGCGACTCTTCCACAAGTCGTAAACCGTCGCCCCGAAGATCGTTGGGATCGCAAGAAAGAACGAAAATTCCGTCGCCGCCGTCCGAGACAGTCCCAACGCCATGCCGCCGATGATGGTAGCTCCCGAGCGACTCGTCCCCGGAATAAGCGCCAAGCACTGCATGAAACCCACACCCAGCGCATCCTTCCACGTCATGTCGTCCATCGTCGCCACACGGGGAATGCGCCCCGTCTTCTGCTGCCAGTTTTCGAGCCACAAAATGAGGATACCGCCCACCACCAAGGCCGTTGCCACGGCCGCAGGATTAAAGAGGTAGTGCTTCACGTAAGACGCCAAAAGCACCCCCAACACCGCCGCCGGGATAAACGCCACCACGGTGTTCACCGCAAGGCGCTGCTCTTTCCCCGGCTTAAAAAGATTCATCAGTATCGAGAGAATGCGCTCCTTATAGTGCCAGCAAACGGCGACGATGGCCCCGGCCTGAATGGCGACGTAAAACGTATCCGCGGCCGCCGTCTCATGAAAACCGATCAAGTCACCGGCGATGATGAGATGCCCCGTCGAACTCACCGGCAGAAATTCAGTGAGACCTTCGACGACACCTAAAAAAACGACCTGCAGGGCGTAAATCCAATCCATATGGTTCCTCAGTGTTTAGTGGTTTTCTTGGGCGGGTGTCTTATCCGCCGGTTTGTCGTTCGATTCCGTTGCCGGCCCGTCGTTCACGCGCTGCGCAAGCACTTTATCGATGCGGCGGCCGTCCATGTCGGCCACTTCAAATTTCCAGCCTTCCCAAGTGACGACGTCCCCGGTCTTCGGAAGACGCATCAAGAGAAGCATCATCATGCCGGACAAGGTGTTGTAGCGTCCTGCGTCTTCCTCAGGAACCGATTGCAGCTTAAGGCAGTCCTTTAATTCCGGCACCGGAATGATGCCGTCCAAGAACCACGAACCGTCCTCGCACGGTACGGCCCACGCTTCGTCCGTCGTCTCGGGCTTAAATTCCCCGGCAATGGCTTCCAACAGATCCCGCGGCGTCACGAGCCCCACCACGGCTCCGTACTCGTCCACCACCAGCGCAAGCGGCACGTCGGTACCCTTAAAGTGTTCCAAAAGCTCCATGCCGTTCAGAGATTCCGGTACATAGGTCGCACTCAGAAGGTTCTTCGTGAAGTCAGGCTTTTCCGATTCCAGCATCTGCTGCAGAAGCGTCCGGGTGGAACACACGCCCTTAATGTTGTCGAGACTCCCTTCGGCGACCACCAAACGAGAGCGGCGGCTCGTCTGAATCTTGCGGATATTTTCTTCGCGGCTGTCTTCCAAATCGAGCCACTCGATGTCGCTGCGGGGAATCATGATGGAACCGACCTGCCGGTCATCGAGCCTGAAGACATTTCGCACCATGTCGCGCTCGGACGCTTCAATGACGCCCGATTCGCTCCCCTCTTCAATCATTGCGTGAATTTCTTCTTCGGTGACGCTCGCTTCTTCTTTGCCCGACTGCCCGCAAAGCTTCAGGAGACCTTCGGTTGACGCGGAAAGCAACTTCACGAAGGGACTCATGATGAGCGACAACCAACGCAAGGGCCCCGCCACACGGCAAGCAATCCCTTCGGGGTTCACCTGTCCCAAGCGCTTCGGAACCAATTCCCCCAGGACGATGGAGAAGTAGGTCACCAGCACCACGACGAGCACGAGCCCGATCATTTTGGCCGTTTCCGCGCTTAAACCCCACGCGACAAGCAGATCCGCCACGGGGGTTGCAAGCGCCGATTCCCCCACGATACCGGACAAAATTCCGATCGACGTAATCCCCACCTGAATGGTGGACAAAGCCCACGTCGGATTGCTCTGAAGCTTCAAAGCGGTGTCCGCCCGCTTGTCGCCATCCTCGAGCCGCACCTGAAGCCGGGCTCGGCGACTTGCCACGAGTGCGATTTCACTCATGGCAAAAAGACCATTTAAGAAAATGAGCCCCAATAAAAGGAGCACGTCAAATCCGCTGTCCATCATCCGTCAGACGCAAATAAAGAAAGCCCGAATTCTAAAGGCAACCGCCGCGGGCGGCCTTCAGTTTTCGGGCCAAAAATCAAACCGAAGCCGATTTAAAAGGGAAGCTTAAACCCCGGGGGAAGCGGCAACCCCGCCGTCGCTTCCTTCATCTTCTGCTGAGAAACAGCTTCCGCCTTATGCGTCGCGTCGTTGATGGCCGCGGCGATCAAATCTTCCAGCATTTCCTTGTCATCCGGATCCCCGGTAAGAAGTTTCGCGTCGATTTCCACGCGACGGGCCTCATGCTTACAGGTCGTCGTCACCTTCACGGCACCGGCACCGGCTTCGCCCGTCACTTCCATGTTGCCGAGTTCGTTCTGCAGACGTTCAACGTTTTTCTGCATTTTCTGGGCCTGAGCCAACAAGCCTTGAATATTTCCACGCATTTGCTTCGAAATCCTTAATTTCGTCAAAGGTCAAAAGTCGGACGGAAGTCTCAATGACTTCGCTTCCTATTTTCTGCACGCATTTTTGCACAAACGGATCACTTTTGAAGGCTTCCACCATCGCGCGACGCGCCTTCAATTTCTCCGTTTCCACAACCTTCGTCACCGTGAGCTCATCGTCGCGCCGTTCGCGCGCCGCAAAATGCACGGCAAAATCGTGCCCGGCGGCTTTCGTGAGCGCTTCCCGCAGCGTCTTCACCACGGCTTCCGAGACAAGGCTCGCGGCCGCCGGGGCAAGCAACACGTGCCGATCGTCGAATTCGTCCACGGCGCTCCCCGCCGCCACTTCGCGTGCGAGTCCCGTGAGTTCCGTTCTGCACAGCAGTTCGCGCCAGTTAAGCAGAAGCGCGGAAGGATGAATGTCCGCCGGCAACGGCAGTTTCCCCTCGCCTCTGGTGTGCAGCTTCTTAACCGGCGCGGGGCTCTCCCCCTTCGTCTTCCCAGGGAGGCATCGCCGAGAGATCCGGTTCCGCCACAGGCGGGATGTCTTCAGTAGGCTCCGCAACGTGCGGCAGCACTGCGGACGCTGTCGCCGGTTTGGCCGCGGGTGCCGCAGCCCCAGGTTTCAGCGACGCCGTCTTTTCCGGCACCTTCAGCCCCACGCGGGTACCGGCCGGACGGAAAGCGAGCATACGGAGCACCGCCATCGTGAACCCGGCGAATTCATCGGGCGCCAGCGGCATATCGTTGCGGGCCTGCAGCGCAATCTGATAATCGAGCTGCACTTCTTCCGGGGTCATCGCCCGCGCGAGCGCCTTTACCCCCTCGGAAATTTCTTCGTTGTCCGCCAAGAAGTCCGGCACCTTCTGCCAAATGGCAATGCGGTGCAACAAAGCCGCCATCGAGCGGATGGCTTCCGAGTACGACAATCCCTGCGTACCGAGTTTTTCCGCTTCCTGCATGGCTGCCGCGGCATCCCCCGCCGCGACACATGTAAGAAGAGTGGTGAGCGCGTCGTCGCCTGCCACCCCCAGCATTTCCCGCACGGCAGTCAAGGTGACGGGGCCCGCGGCATACGCAATCGCCTGATCCAAAAGACTCAGCCCGTCGCGCATGGAACCGTTTGCGCATTTGCCCAAAAGCATCAGCGCGGGCTTTTCCGCTTCAATCCCTTCCTTTTGAAGGATATCCTGCATGTGATCGGCCACCGCCGCAGGCGTCATGTTTCTCAGATTGAACTGCAGGCAGCGCGACAGAACCGTCATCGGCACCTTCTGCGGATCCGTCGTCGCGAGAATGAATTTCACGTGCTCGGGCGGCTCTTCCAAAGTCTTCAACATCGCATTGAAGGCATGCGTTGAAAGCATGTGCACTTCGTCGATCATGTAGACCTTGTAGCGACCTTGTGTGGGCGCGTAGACCGCTCGATCGAGAAGCGGCGTAATTTCTTCCACCGAGCGGTTTGAGGCCGCATCGATTTCGATGTAGTCGGGAAAACGCCCCTCGTCAATGGCGCGGCAGGCGTCGCACTTGCCGCAGGGGTGCGACGTCACGCCCCCTTTGCCGTCTTCGCCGGTACAGTTAAGGCACTTCGCGAGAATACGGGACAACGTCGTCTTCCCGACGCCGCGGGTACCAGTAAATAAATACGCGTGATGCAGGCGATTTTCATCCAACGCGTGGCGCAGAGCCGCCACCACCGCGTCCTGTCCCACCATGCTGTCAAAATCGTGCGGCCGCCATTTGCGGGCGAGCACCTGATAACTCATAGCCGACCCAAGAAATATTCAGAGTAGAGAACCGTTCTTTTGAAACGGCAGTAAGAATCGGAGAATTGTAGCGAATCGCAGGAAGCGAAAAAGACGCGGCGCAACAAAAACGCCGGATACGATAATGGCGAGCCTTATCCTCGGCACTGAAAGACTTCCGCTGTGGCTGCTTCGTTCCCGACCTGACCAGGTTCACAGAGCTTTCATGCGAGGGGACCCGCCGGGGCGGCATTTTATCGGAAAGTTGCGCGGCCCGCACCCGATTTGCGTAAAAAAATGCGACCGCCCGCAAAAAAGGCCCGGAATTTAGTTTCCGAGCCTCACTTTAGACGGGTCTCAGGGCCGTTCTCAGTCCCCGAACCACTTCTTGTAGATCGTCTGGTAGCTGCCGTCCTCGCGCATTTCTTTTAAGGCCTTGTCGACGGCGTTCTTCACCTTGTCGTTACCCTTTTTCACCGCAAAGCCGAAGTATTCCGAATCAAGCCGCGTCTTCTGCATCGTAAGGCCCTTGGCAGCTCTGGCATTCTTCACCATGAAGTAGCCGATCACGGGGCGATCCGTGATGACGGCGTCGCTTCCCTGCAGCTTCAGATCTTGGAAGGCTTCCGCCCCGGTATTGAAGGCCTTGATGTGCGCGCCCTTGATGCCCTTGGCAACGTCGGCACCGGTGGTACCGATCTGCACAGCGACGGTCTTACCTTCCAAAGACGTCAGATCCTTGTACTTCTCCACGTCCTTCGTGCGCACGAGCAGTCCCTGCCCGGCTTCGTAATAGGGCTCGCAAAAATCCACCTTCTTCTTGCGGTCTTCCGTGATGGTGATCCCCGAAACCGCAATGTCGATGGCGCCCGTGAAAAGGGCCGGAATCAGACCGTCAAACCCCATGTTGACGAGCTTTACGTCGTACCCAGCGCGCTTACCGATTTCGCGAATGAGATCCATGTCAAAGCCCACGTACTCGCGAGACTGCGTGTCCAGAAATTCAAACGGCGCAAAGGTGGGATGCGTCCCCACGCGCAGTTCTTCGGCTGCCTGAACTGTCCCGGCAAAAAGCGCCGCCGCCATCGCGGCTGCCGCAAAAATACGTGTCTTCATAACAAAAACCCTCAGTAAAATGGAACCTTCGACTCAAGACGGCACACAGGAGAGTGTCCCGTCTTCCCGGCGCCCGTTGTTCGGCGCATTGTGCTCCGTTTATTGAAAAACGTCACCTATTTGGCGACAAAACCACCTTCACCTCCTCATTTTCACCCCGCGCCGATGCGAAAAAAAGGGGGCGGCCATTCTTTCGGTCCCCCCCTCTTTTTTCCCTGTCAGACTCGGATTAAGGCACCATCGCCTGTACGTCGTCCTTCTTCACCGGTTTTACAAGGTCTTCACGTTTCACCCCGAGGTACATTGCGATCGCTGCCGCAACGAACACCGACGAGTAAATCGAAAGGCAGATACCGATCGTGAGCGCCAAAGAGAAGTGGTGCAGCGCGGGACCGCCGAAGAAGAACATCGACAAAGTCATGGCAAGGGTCGACGTATGCGTAATGATCGTACGCGAAATCGTCGCCGTAATGGCGGAGTTAATGACTTCCATCGTATCCGTGCGGCGCATCTTCCGGAAGTGCTCACGCACGCGGTCGAAAATAATCACGGACTCGTTCACCGAGTACCCCAACGCCGCCAACACGGCCGCCAACACGGGCAGCGAAAATTCCCACTGCATGATGGCGAAAATCCCCACGACAATGATGATGTCGTGCATATTGGCGATGATAGCCGCCACGGCAAACTTCCATTCAAACCGCAGCGACAGATAGATGATGATTCCCAGCACCACGAGCATCAGGGCCGTAGCACCGTCAGTCGCAAGTTCTTCCCCGACCTGCGGCCCCACGAATTCGTTGTTGAGAATCTTCACGTCAGGTGCTTTCGCAGAAAGCACTTTGAGAAGTTCCTGAGCCTGCTGCCCCGAGGATTCACCTTCCTTCATCGGAAGTCGAATCATCAGGTCGCGCGCCGTGCCGTAATTCTGCACGGCAGCGTCCACCCCCAGACCTTCCTGAATCGTGTTGCGGACGTCTTCGGCGGAAACCGCTTCCGGGTAATTCACGACGACCTGCGTGCCACCCGTGAATTCGATCGAAAACGCGAGCCCGTGCGTGAAAATCCAGTACACGGCAAACAGGAACGAAACAATCGACACCGAGTTCAAGATGTGCGAATAACGCATGAACGGGATGGTCTTATGAATGCGGAAAAATTCCATTTTGTCTCTCCTCCCGTTAAACCTTCGCCGTATCCGGTTTCCACACCTGGCCGATATGAACCTTGGTGAGTTTCTTCTGACGACCGTAGATGAGGTTAATCAACGCACGGGACACGACGACCGACGTAAAGATCGAGGTCATGATCCCGAGGCAGTGCACCACGGCGAACCCGCGCACAGGGCCGGAACCGAAGATGAGAAGTGCAATACCGGCAATGAGGCTCGTCACGTTGGAGTCGATAATCGTATTAAACGCCACGTCATACCCTTCGCTGATCGCGAGCTGCGGCGAGCGTCCCACGCGAAGTTCTTCACGCACGCGTTCGTTAATAAGCACATTCGAGTCCACGGCCATACCGAGCGTGAGCGCAATAGCGGCAATACCCGGCAGCGTCAGGGTCGCCTGCAGCATCGACAGGATGGCCACGAGGCACATGACGTTAGCCATCAGCGCCACGGCACTCACCACGCCGAACACCTGGTAGTAGAGCATCATGAAGATCGCGACGATGGCGAACCCGCAGATCGTGGACTTAAAGCCCGCCTGAATGTTGTCCGCACCCAAACTCGGTCCGATCAGACGTTCTTCCACGATTTCCATCGGCGCCGCTAAGGAACCGGCGCGAAGCAAAAGGGCCGTATCCGTCGCTTCAATCGTCGACATACGTCCCGAAATCTGCACGCGGCCGCCGGCGATTTCCTGACGGATCACGGGAGCGGTCACGACTTCACCCTTACCCTTTTCAAAAAGGATGATGGCCATGCGCTTACCGACGTTGTCGCGCGTCACGTCGCGGAAGATGCGGGCGCCCTTGTTGTCAAGCGTGAGGTTCACCGTGGGTTCCTGCGTCTGAGAATCAAACCCGGGCTGAGCGTCGTTCAAGTTTTCGCCCGTGAGGATCACGCGGCGCTTCACCAGAATCGAGCGTCCTTCACGGTCAAGATACTTTTCGTCGCCGAAGGGCACGTTCCCCTGCTGCATCTGGCTGTAGGCCTCGGGCGAATCGTCCACCATGCGCACTTCGAGCGTAGCCGTACGACCGAGAATGTCCTTGGCTTTTGCCGTATCCTGCACGCCGGGGAGCTGCACCACGATGCGGTCTGCGCCCTGCTGAGCAATGACGGGTTCCGCCACACCCAATTCGTTGATTCGGTTGTGCAGCGTCGAAATATTCTGCTTGAGCGAATATTCCTGCACGTTCTGAATCGCCTTCTGGGAGAGTTCCGCAGTAATGAGGAACTTGCCGTCGGCATCGACTTCCTTAAAGGTGAGATCCGGCTGCGTCTGACGCATCACGTCCGCGGCGCGCGCCCGATCGTCCGCACTGTTAAAGCGCACTTCGATCGTATTGCCCGCACGGCTGATGCCCGCGTGACGAATCTTCTTGTCGCGGAATTGGGTACGGAGATCCGCCGCCGCACTTTCGGCCTTCTTCTGAATGGCCGTGTGCATATCGACCTGCAAGAGGAAATGCACACCGCCCCGAAGGTCAAGCCCCAGATACATCGGCAGCGCATTGATCTTCAGAAGCCAAGCAGGGGTGTTGGGAACCAAGTTCGGCGCCACGATGTACGAGGGATCCGTACGGTCAGGATTAAGCGCCTTTTCAATCGCTTCGCGGGCCTGAAGCTGTTCTTCGGCCTGCGTCGGGTCAAAACGCACGCGAACCGTGTTCTGCTGCGCCCCCTGTTCAAAGAAGATGCCGTTGGGCTTTAAGCCGGCGTCTTTTAAAGCCGCTTCAACCCGGGTTTGGACGGCTTCGTCAATCTTTACGGTGGATTTGCCGGAGGAAACCTGCACGGCCGGTGATTCGCCGTAGAAGTTGGGAAGGGTGTAGATACCCGCCACCAACAGCACGACCGCAATCACGATGTATTTCCAGAGAGCGTAGCGGTTCATAAATAGCTTCAGGAAAAAAGTTAAGGGATGACTCCCCGAAAGTGCGCCGCCTTTTAATTACGAAGGCGACGTGCCTTTGAACGCGAAACGGGCGTTCCTCGTCATTGAGAAGAACGCCCGGGGCTCAAAAGCCGAAACGCCGTCGGTTAAATCGACTTGATGGTGCCCTTGGGCAACACCGTCTGCACCGCACCGCGCTGCATGGTAATCGTCACGGGCTTGTCGTCGACGCGGCTGATTTCAATCACGATGTACTGTTCGTTGAGATCCGCAATGCGGCCGGCAATGCCGCCCAGCGTGAGGATTTCGTCGCCCTTGGCGAGTTCCGAGCACATCTTCATGTGTTCCTTCTGACGCTTCTGCTGCGGACGGATGAGGAAGAACCAGAAAACGACAAAAATCAGTGCGATCGGAAGGATCTGCATCAGGATGCCGCCGGCAGAATCGCTGGCGGCGGTCTGCGCCATAGCGTCGGTAATGAAGAACACAACTGTCCCCTTTCTCAGTAAAAACTCCGGCCGGATTCCGTCCGACGGAGGCTAAAAAAACGTATCGGGCATTATACGGATTCGTCTGCGTACCCACACACAGGGAAACTGCAAAAAAATGCGTCGCCAAACGAAGAATGCCCTTTCGAATAACGAAAAAACCGCCCTCCGGCATCTTGTCCGAAAAGCGGCTTTCTCTTGTCTGCCCGGAAAAGATCCCCCGGGCAAACCGGTAAGCAATTAGCGCTTGCTGAACTGCTTGGCGCGGCGGGCCTTCTTGAGACCGACCTTCTTACGTTCCACTTCGCGGGCATCGCGCGTGACGAGGCCGGCGTTGGAGAGAACGGACTTGAGGTTCGCGTCGTAGTCGATCAGAGCACGGGTGATGCCGTGACGAACGGCACCGGCCTGGCCGGATTCACCGCCGCCGACAACGTTCACCATAATGTCGAACGTTTCGGTGTTTTCGGTGAGCTGCAGGGGCTGCATGACGATCATGCGGCCGGTTTCGCGCTTGAAGAAATCGTTGAGGTCACGACCGTTGATCACGATCTTGCCCGTGCCGCGCTTGATGAACACGCGGGCGACGGAGCTCTTGCGGCGGCCGGTACCGTAGTTGTAGTTGCCGATCATTGTAGTCTTCCTTAGATATCAAGAACCTTGGGCTGCTGAGCAGAGTGCGGATGTTCGTTGCCCGCATAGATGTGGAGCTTCTTGATCATCGCATAGCCCAGGGGTCCCTTCGGAAGCATGCCCTTAACGGCGATTTCGAGCGCGCGGCCCGGATGCTTCGCCTGCATTTCCACAAAGGTCGTTTCGTACACGCCGCCGGGGTAACCGGTGTGGCGGTAGTAGGTCTTCTTGCCCGCTTTTTCAGCAGACATCACAATCTTGTCGGCGTTGATCACGACGATGTAGTCGCCCGTATCGACGTGCGGCGTGAATTCGGGCTTGTGCTTGCCGCGCAGACGAGCGGCAATTTCGCTGGCAAGGCGACCGAGCACCTTGTTGCTGCCGTCGACCACGTACCAGTCGCGCTTAACTTCGAGCGGCTTGGCCGAAAAGGTCTTCATTGTTTTCACCTAAAAATAAGGGACGTTCCTGATCCGTCTCGCAGAGGGTGGCGCCTCACGCTTTGGCAAACGGGGAAAATACCGTTCGTCTGACAGACAAGACTCCGTCAAAATATCGACAAAACCGAGTGTTTTTCTTTATCGGAACACTCAGCATAATTGATTGTTTCGCTGAAGTTTTCCCGAACTTTTTCTGCAGTCGGCTCAGTGGAAACGGGGAAACCGGCCGCGTTCGGCAAAAAATCAGGGTACGGATTCTACACAAAGAAATCATTGGACGCAAGTTGTTTTTCAAAGAATTTTCGCGTCCCGCCTCGAGCAACTCAGTCTTCAATCGCCCGCCCCACGCCGTCGTCATCCAAGCGGACGTTGAGGTTGAAGGCATAGCGATCCGCAGGATGGTAGGAAACGGTCGTCAGAATCACTTTCCCGTGGGCACTCACGTAGCGGCGCAGTATCCGCAAGCACGGCGCCCCCGTTTCCGCCCTGAGGTTCTTCGCCGCCTCCTCCGTCAAAGTCGTCGCCTCAATCGTCTGCCGCACCTCCGTGCAGTGCTTTCCCTTCACTCGGGTAATGACGTCGATCATCAGATGATCCGGCGCTTTCTTGGCTTCCGCAATGAGGTCCTGCCACGAACGATCCACGTATTCCGTCGTCCAGGCAATGGGCGGATCCTCAGGCGTTGCCCCCTGGCGGATCATGGAAAAACGGATAAAGGTTTCACCGGGCGGACAGTGTATTTTTGCCGCCAACTCCCGACTCACCACACATTCTCTAACGTCGATGATCTCTCGGGGATTTTTGCTCGCAAGTCGCCCCAAGTCCGACAGGGTACTCAAACTCTGATCAAAGTTCTGACTTTTCCCCTTACTCACCACCCGAGTTCCCACGTGGGGCGTTCTCACGATCATGCCGTTTTTTTCAAGAACGGCGAGCGCCGCTCGCACCGTACTGCGGGAGAGCCCCTCCTGCTGCACTAATTCCGGTTCCGACGGGAGGAAGTCCCCGACGACGTACTTCCCGGTTTTGATGCGGCGGATTAATCGCTGTGCCAAACGGTCGCTCAAAAGTTCCCGTGCCATGCCATACACCTTTTTGACGTACTCCCAAACCTAACGGCTGAGGATTCTTGGATCAAACGCCGGATGCCGACCTTCGTCGGTCTGACTCCGGCTCTCCAGAAAAAACCGCCCGGGAGCTCACTGCCGCCGGACGGTTCTTGTTATCTGACGGTCGTCAGAAGTTTAGTAGAGACCGATCGCCTTCCACCAGAGCATACCGCTTGCAAACACGATGATGATGTTGAGCGTCACCAGAATAAAATTGATTCTGTAGAACCGCGGGCGACTGAAGTAACCCATACTGAAGTACACGGGGCCGGGGCCGCCGGCGTATTCAGTAATCGACCACATGAAGTTTGTGAAAATACCGAAGCAGATCGCCACCATCATCGGAGGCGCACCAGCACCGATCGCCACTGCACCGAAGGGAACATACATCGCCGCCACGTGCCCCGTTGCCGTTGCAAACGCGTAGTGCAGATAGATGTAGGCAAACCCAAGAACCAAGAACGCCACAAGCCAACTCACGCCGGAAACCCCGGCCGCAAACCCCGCGACCATCCAGGTAATGAACCCGAGCTTCGTCAGACCGCCAGCCAAGGCAATGATGGCGGAGAACCAGACAACCGTATCCCAAGCCGATTTTTCACCCAACACGTCGTTCCAGGTCAGCGCACCGGACACAAGAAGGTAGGCGGCCAAGGCAATACCGATGGCGTTCGCATTAAATCCCGTCCACATGGTGGAACCCCAACCGACGAGCGCACCGATAAAGCCTACGAGCACCAGTTTTTCCTGCTTCGTCATCGGCCCCATCTTCGCCAACTCCGCGGCGCCCATCACCTTCGCTTCCGGCGTCTTTTTAAGCGTCGGATCGAGCATCTTGTAGGCGGCATAAG
>ULIZ01067795.1_pt1 | contig 15062 bp, 10 predicted proteins | sample 1950601 | NCBI WGS metagenome assembly ULIZ01 (sample SAMEA4835456, study PRJEB28245) | human gut metagenome | biome: gut microbiome; material: fecal sample | place: Denmark | collected 2008 | reverse complement strand
GCGGGTCGGACGGCTTTTCCGCGTTTTCCGGAATCGCCCATGAACGCCCGAACCGGGACGCACTGGGGATCCGCCCCTCGGCGCAATACTGATTGACCCGCCGCTCCGATACGCCCCAACGGTAGGACGCCTCCCGAATGGAGATATAGCCCTTGATTCCGTTCATACCGCACCTCCGCATGGATAATACTCAACACATTACATTATATACGAATATCCGAACAAAAGCAAACCCCCACGGACGACTTTGACCAACCTTTTTATTATGATGTCGGGGTTAAAAGCCCGGGCTTTGATGCCGGCGGATTGTTCCGTGCTCTGCGCTCCCACGTCTCCGCTCCGCTTCGGTCCGTGCTAGACATGTGCCACTGGCACATAGCACCCTGCCCAATATTCGCATATCGTGGGATTAACATCCCACTTTTATGGAATCTCCCAGTTACCGCTCTGTGTCTGCAGGCTGTACATATGTGCAAAGCTTCCGCCTTTTGCAAGCATCTCCTTCGGACTGCCTTCCTCGACAACGCTGCCACGATCCAGTACGATGATCTTATCTGCCTGTACAACGGTACGCATTCTGTGGGCAATGACCATAACGGTCTTACCACCGATCAGGGCAGATAATGCAGCCTGTACCTTTGTTTCGTTTTCCGCATCTAAAGAAGCGGTAGCTTCATCCAACAGGATGATCGGTGCATCCTTTAAAAAGGCTCTGGCAATGGAAATACGCTGTCTTTCCCCTCCGGAAAGCTCCGCGCCGTTTTCGCCGATCCGCGTCTGCATGCCATCCGGCAGTTTTTCGGCAAATTCCAGTACATTGGCACGTTTTGCCGCTTCCATGACCTCTGCATCTGTTGCGTCCTTCTTACCGACACGGATATTTTCCATGATCGTATTGTCAAACAATGTTACATCCTGAAAGACGATGGAATATAAGGATAACAAAGCTTCCGGATCTGTCTCCTTCACATTCATACCGCCAACCGTGATACGTCCGCCGGTCGGATCCCAGAAACGCGCAGCCAGTCTTGATACGGTTGTCTTACCACAGCCGGATGGACCGACAAGTGCTGTTACCTCACCCTGTTTTGCGGTAAAGGATACATTGGAAAGCACCTGCTCTCCTGTTTCATAAGCAAAGCTGACATGGTCAAATGTAATATCGCAGCCCTGATTGGTCAGTTCCCTGCGGCCTGTCATTTCATAGCCTTCCGAAATCTCATTCATACGTTCCACATTGACGGTCAGTGCATTTAACGCTGCAAGGTTCATCAGTGAACCGTTCAGCGGCTCATAAATACGGGATACGATGATCAAAAATGCAAAGAAGGTGATCACATCGATCTCGCCTTTTGTCAAAAGAGAACCGCCAACAAGTGCCACGCAGGCAATACCGAATTTCAGCAGAAGCTGACCGGAATTGACAATTATACCGGACAAAAGCTCATGCTTCATCGTTGCCTTTTCTGTCAGATCGATCTTTTCAAATAAGCCCTGCAGATATCCCTTCTGGGAGTTTGTGCTCTTTAAATCCTTGGAGCACTCGATAAATTCCTGAATACCATCCGCAACTGCCAGTTTTTTCTCAGTCAGATTTTTCCCGCTTCTGACCTGGATATTTTTGGAACCGAATACGATCCAGATCGCAAACGGTAACATCCAAAGTGCTGCCATTGCCAGCTTCCACTGGAAGAACAGCAGACCGACCGCAATGATGATCGTGGAAAATACAGCCCCGTAAAACTGTGAAAACTGATGAGAATAAGCATGCTCCAAAGCTGCCACATCTCCTAAGATAACCGTTGTCAGATCTGCACTGTCCTTCTGGTCGAAGAAGGATAATGGCATTCTTCTGAGCTTCTCCGCCAGAGAGATACGTTTGTTGCCGGATTCTTGATACATGGCAAAGAAGGTTGCGTTATACTGCATGTAATATAAGATGCCGAGCAGTGCGATCGTCAGGATACTGCCGATGAGCAGCATCCGGGCATGGGCAAACGGCGCATCATTTAAAATGTCCTCTGCCAGAACATATAACAGACCGGTCGGGAGCATGAGTGCAATATTGACCAGAATACAGATGCACACGGATTTTATCATATCTTTTGCACCCTGCTCGGATACAGCGTAATTTTTCATTAATTTTGCTATCATTTACTGCCACCTACCTTCCAGCGGATTGAAGTCTGATAATCATTCCACATCTTCCCGTAAACACCATTTGCTTCCAGAAGTGCTTCATGCTTTCCTGCTTCTTTTATCTTGCCGTTTTCAAATACATAGATCGTATCAGCGTTTTTGACCGTGGTCAGTCTGTGGGCGATCATGATAACTGTCTTGCCGACTGCCATTTCTTCAAAGGCTTTCTGGACAAGCACTTCATTTTCAGGATCTGCATATGCAGTTGCCTCATCTAAGATAATGACCGGTGCATCCTGCAGGATGATCCTTGCGATCGCGATTCTCTGCTGTTCACCGCCGGATAAGTAGATACCATCCGTTCCGATCACCGTTTCGATTCCCTGCGGCAGTTTTGCCAGAATATCGTCACACTGTGCTTTGTGCAGTGCTGCAAGCACTTCTTCATCCGTCGCATTCTTTTTCCCCATGCGCACGTTATCGGCGATCGTACCGGCTAACAGTCTGCTGTTCTGGAATACATAGGAGATCGTACCCACTCTTTCCTCCTGCGCGATATCCCGGATATCAACATCACCGATCCGTACCTGCCCGCTCGTCGCATCGTAAAACCTGGCGATCAGACCTGCGGCTGTACTTTTTCCACTGCCGGAAGGACCGACAAAGGCTGTTACCTTTCCCACCGGGATCTGCAGGCTGATATGAGAAACAGCATCCGGTAACTCTTTCCGGTAACGGAAGCTGACATCATCAAAGCAGATCGCATATTCCTGCGGATGCTTTGTCTGCACCGGCTCCGGAAGCGGCTCGATCGCCATGATCTCATTAAAACGGGCGATCGCATCTTCTACCTTCATGGATTCCTCTCCCATGAACATGATCTTGGTCAGTGTTGTGGCAATGACCGGTGTAAAGATCACATAAAATACGAAGTTCAGTAAAATGTTAAACGCCACATGATCGCCGCGATACAGGATCAGTGTCAGTGCGATCAAAAATGCAAACGTGCTGTTTACGATCATCTGATAGCAGACCATTGGCATACGCATTTCTTTTGTGTAATTGATGCAGAATTTATAATAGCTGTCGATCGATGCTTTGAATCTGGAGAAGCTATGTACTGTCTGGGAGAATGTCTTTACGACATTGATACCTCTGACATATTCCACTGCTTCATTATTCATATTTTCCAGTGCAGTCTGATAATGCTTCATATCCTCCTGCATCTGTTTGCCGGTCATTTTTGTCATGCCTGCCAGACTCAGTACAACCGGGATCAGACAGACCAGTCCGAACCGCCAGTTAAATACAAACAATAATAGGATCATCGCCACCGGCGTGATATAAGCCCCGACAAGATCCGGGAGCTGATGTGCCAGATATACCTCTGTTGTTGCTGCGGAATCATTGATGATCCTGCGGATCCTGCCTGATCCAAGCTCATCGGCAAATCCGATCGGCAGCTTTGCAATATGGGCAAGCAGCTGCTTTCTGATATTCGTTGCCACGCGGAACGCACTTGCATGGGAACACATCAGTGCTGCAAAATAAAGCAGCATGGAAACTGCTGCAGCAAGCACCGCAAACCATCCGTTACTTGCAATATGTGTTGCTTCTTTAAAATTGGGCGCAGCTTCGATCACTTCTTTGATGATGCGGTATAAAAACACATAGGTCAGAAGTGCTGCTATTGCACTGAGCCCGGAAAATACCCAGGAAAAATAAGTGCAATACTTGTGTCCGCCTGCATATCGCATCAGGACACTAAGCGCGCTCTCTTCTTTCTTCTTCTCCATAACCTCTCTCCTCCTTATGGTTCCTTTCTCGCTCCATCATAAGGGCTTTATTCTTCTATTTCTACTCCAAGCAGGGTCAAATGCTCCATTCGTTCACTGGATTTTTTATATTCCCGCGGACTGCAGCCCACAACCGAACGGAAAGCCGCGGCAAACTTGCTCGGATTGTCGTAACCGAGCATTCCTGCGATCTCTGCCATGCTGTGCTCCGTTTCTTCTATGTAATGGATCGCCTTGTGCATCTTATAATGCTTGACAAATGTATAATAAGGTTTTCCGTATATTTCACTGAAACAGCTCTGAAACGTCGTCTGTCCGATCCCATACTTTTGCACAAGCTGCGGAACAGAAAAGCGGCGGTCCGGATGAGAAACAACCTCTTTGTGGATCGCACGCACCTTATCATAATCCTGCTGCCTGTAATAGCGTTTCTGCGCCTTTTCCTCCTCCGGTGTTACCATACGGATCAATAGCAGCAGTTCCAATATCTTTAATTTCAGATAATACGTTTCCACCTTTGGATCTACCTGATACATTTCATTCAGAATATGATTGATCTCCGGCAGAGAGCGGATGAACATGGCACCGTTTTCCCTGCGGATCTGCCATCCGAGAAAATCGATCTGCTCGACCGCCTCCGGGAACACATCCTTTAAATATGCCTTTGCCGGCTCAGGATCGATCAGGATTTCCACCCCTGCATAAAAGCCCAGCGGAAATTCCGGATTTTCCCGGATGACGCCGACCAGATTTGCCTCCATTTCTCCCTCGCCAAGGTACACCTGCCTGCCATTTACCTTACAGCCGAAGCGTCCCCGTCTGCAGTGATTGATCTCGATCATCTTTTTGGTATCTTCGTTATAATCGGCCTCTACCGCTTCCTGCGAATGAAAATTATTGTATACAAAGTACACGCCGGGCATGATTGGATGGAACACCATGGAGCTTTTTTCTCCGTTTTCTTCATTTCTTGACAGGATCGTCATAGATGGCGCACTTGCCCGGTCAAACCCTTTGCTGTGTAATTCATCAATGATCTTCATATCTTTTTCTCCCTTATAGAGCTGCTTTATTCATCCTTCTGCCACAAGAGCTTTAACAGTGCTTTCTTTCTGGAAAGAAGCAACATTGCCAGCAGATAGGAAAGCAGCACATAGCCAAAACTGATCCCGATCGTAGAAGCCTTCACAGGCAGGCTCATCAGTCTTCCCGATGACTGCATGGCTGACAGGATCATCGAGTAAGCCGTCGCATACCCAAGCGGAACGCCCAGAAGAAATCCAAGTGGCACCAGAATATAATTGGCGCGGAAAATAAATGTCCTGATCTCTCTGTCCGTATAACCTAAGATGGCAAGCATTGAAACATTTCTTTTGTTTTCCTCCAGTATCATACCGGCCAGCATGCTTGTCACCAGAATACAGATCAGTGCGCCAAGCACCTTTAAAAGCTTCAGCACGATCCCTGCTGTACTTGCCAGATTTTTTGCCTGCTCGATATAATCCGCCACGGAAGCGGATTTACTGAGCATTTCACCCGGAATGTCCAGTTTTTCTCTGCTGATGATGACATTGTACTGCTCAACCGGCCTGTCCAGCAGCTTTGCCACATTTTCCTTGGAGGTCAGGACAAGTGCCATCACATCATTATCCAGAATATCCGTTATTTCGATCGTCGTTTCCTGCAATGTGACCGTATCGTAAAAGGTAAAGCTGTCTCCCGGCGATATGTGATAACGCTTTGCTGCCGCATTCGTTATATAATACTTTCCGTATTCGATCGGCTTACCGGAACAAAGTTTTGCGGAAAGGACGTCATTTTCCTCCTCATAGCCGATCATATTAAACCGGGAGTCATCCACCTTCGCACCGAAGCTGATATCAAAAACAGCCGATCCGCCATACGGATTTTCCGTCTGGAAGCTCTTAAATCCATATTCATACTGACCGCCCATCATCGCATCCGGCATTTTTACTTCGATCAGATTATCATAAGAATCCTGAAACGAACCGCCCAGCACTACGACAAGTGTTGCAACGGCAATACCGATGACCATTGTCAGACTTCTTGCCTTGTTCAGCCAGATGGAACGCACCGTATAGATCCAGCCGGTGCTGCGATTACTGTTTCTGCATATGCGGGCTTTTTTCTCCTTCTTCTGCTCACGCAGAAGCGGAACAATATCACTTTTCAGGCAGGCTGACAGCACCAGATAAGACACCAGCCCATAAACAACAACTGGAATCAGCACCGCAACAAGCAGCGTAAGCCAAGGCATTTTTACCGTATAATCAAGATACTCACCATCCCCGAAATAAAAGCCGCAAAATGCTTTGGAAAACGGAATGCTGCAAAGAATGCCCCAAATATCTCCACCGATCGCAGGGATCATACCAAACAACATATAATGGCGGATGAGTTCCTGTTTGCGATACCCAAGTGTCATCAGTACCGCAATGATCTTTCCCTCTCTTTTGACCATTCTCGATAAGACCATGGCAATGATCACAACAACGAGCAGCATAATGATCGGACTGTACAGGGAAAATTCCGCCGTCAGATCATCCGCTTCGTGAAAGATCAGGCTGATCCTTGTATTACTTTCTTTTTCAATGTATTCCGTTGTTTTATACGTATCGTAAACTGCCTTGCGGAAATCCTGTTCCTTTGCCTTATCCTCATAACGTACTGCATAGTATGTGATCGGATCCACCAGCTTTTCCATTGCCTGCTTTGTGATGATCCCAATGCCGAAACCATCCTGATCCGGCATAGACTCTGTCAGATCGTAGAGCATGATCGCATAGTCCGATTTATTACAAAGACCGGATACATGAAATTTCTGACCCAAGATCGTAATCTCATCCCCGACTGCAATCCCGTTTGCTTTTGCATAGCGGTAGGTAACCATGATATCCGTATCGGATTGCAGATCCTCTCCCTCCAATACAGAAGCAAGATCCAGCTTTTCCATCTGTGTAAAAATACGCAGCTTTGTATCCTGATACGTCAGATCTGTGTAGTGCTGTTGTTCCAGCACAACCTCGTACTGTTCCTCCAGTGCCCGGATATCCGCCTCTGTCAATGGTGTCTCCGTTTTGAATTCACCGTCCTCGATCCGGTTCTGTGCAAAAAATCGCTCAAATCTGTCATATAATGTATTGCTGACCGCAAAGGCTCCTACCAGAAGCATGATGGTAATTGCAGTTAAAACAGTGCCTGTCAGATAAAAGGAAATATTTTTCCCGATACTTCTTCGTACTCTTTTTTGTAATGTCATCAGATTTCCAGCTCCTCTACCTTTTTCTTTTGCTGTTTCAGATTACTGATGATCTGCCCGTCATGGATCCGGACAACACGATCTGCCATCTGCGCAATTCCCTCATTATGTGTGATCATAACGATCGTTGTATGATATGCTTCATTCACCTCCGCCAGCATGCGTAATACCTCCCTGGAAGAAACAGAATCGAGTGCTCCCGTCGGTTCATCACAGAGAAGCAGCACCGGATTTTTGATCAGTGCTGTTCCGATTGCACATCTCTGCTGCTGTCCGCCCGAAAGCTCAGACGGAAAATGTGTGGCATGATCTGTCAGCCCCAGCTTTTCCAGCAGTTCGGAAAGCGACAGCGGATTTTGAGAGATATCCTCTACTACACGGATATTTTCCCGGACTGTCAGCTCCGGGATCAGATTATATGACTGAAATACGACACCGATCTTCTTTCTGCGGTATTCTCCCAGTGCCTTTCTGGAGAGCTTTGTAATTTCCTGTCCGTCTATCGTAATGCTTCCTGCATCCAGATGATCCATTCCGCCCAGCATGTTCAAAAGCGTACTCTTACCAGAACCGGACGGCCCCAATATCACGCAGATCTCCCCCTTTTCCAGCGTCAGCGAAACATGATTTAAAGCATACAGCTCACTTTCTCCTGTTCCGTACTTTTTAACGGCGTCTTTCACCTCTATGTACATATTGCTTCCTCCCTCTACCTATTCAAATAGTCATGTCAAATATATGTTAGTTTATTCTAACCTTTGTGTCAAATGATTTATTGGATTACCTGTAGGAAACTTTTCAGGAACATAGAATGTGCCTTGGCACATCCTCGCAGCTCTTTTTTCTGTAATAGGAACGAAGTTTCCTATTACAGAGACGAGATACGCTCTGCGAATCTCGCTCTGATTAGCGGTCGTTTCAGACTCGAAAATCCTGCCAGCTTCGCTGTCAGCCGTGCTTCGCACTCATGATTTTCTCTTCGGGAACCCCTCGTATGATAATTGCTTCGCAATACTCGGGGCTGTATCCTGCATCATAGATGCAGGACATATTACGCTCGGGCGAAACCAAATGCCAGCTTCGCTGTCGCTTGGTTTCTTTCCTCGCTACAAAGAAGGAGCCGGAATGAAATGCATTCCGGCTCCTGTAGGTCGCTCTTATTCGTCATACTATGTATTTTATTCGTAGATCTGGAACATGTTCAGCTCGCCTGTCAGCTCATCTGCTACCTTGTAAAGTCTGCCTGTTGCATCCTTGATCTCACTGATCGTTGCTGCAAGCTCTTCTGCAGAAGCTGCTGTTTCCTGTGTTGCTGCTGCATTCTCTTCTGCAATAGCGGAAAGGCTTTCTACAGAACTCATAACCTGACCTCTTGCATGCGCCAGCTTTTCCGTATTGGAAGCAATACTTTCGATGCCATCGATCGTTACCTGTAAGCCACCGCTTACTTTATCAAATACGCGTTTGGTTGTTTCCACCTTATCTGCCTGCAGTCCGATGATCGCATCTACTGTGTTCATCGTCTTTACTGCCTGCTCGGATTCCTCTAACAGATTCTTGATGATACCCTCAATTGTCTTAGCAGATTCATTGGACTGTTCTGCCAGATTCTTGATCTGTTCTGCAACAACGGCAAATCCGCGTCCGCTTTCACCGGCTCTTGCCGCTTCGATGGAAGCATTCAGTGCAAGAAGGTTTGTTTCGTTGGCGATAGAAGCGATCAGTTCTGTTGCCTTATGGATTTCCTGTGCGGATTCATTGGTTGTATTTGTCTGCTGGTAGATCACTGCGATCTGTGCTTTTACTTTTTCGGAAATGCTCCCCAGATCCTGTACGCTCTCAGCACCTGCCTGACCGGCTTTCTTCATCGTGTCTGCATTGTTCATCAGATTCTGTACTGCTGCATTTGTCTGTTCAATGCCCTCTCCGATCTGCATAACTGCTTCGGATACGGACTGGGTCTCTGTTGCCTGTGCTGTTGCACCGTTTGCCATATCTGACATAGATCTTGCAACATCATCGGATGCATTCCTTGTCTGGTCTGTCATCTTATCCAGCTTTTCGGAAGCTGCCACGATCACATCGGAAGTACTACCGACCTTTGCGATCACCTTTGCCAGTGATTTGATCACCGCATTGGTATGGCGTGCCAGTGTTCCTGTCTCATCCTTGCGGGCTGTATCCTTTGGCTGCGCCGTAACGGTCAGATTGCCTTCCGCTGCGGAATCCAGCACCTTGATCGTACGGTTCAGGGAATTGACAAAGCCCCATAACGTCAGACGGATTGAAATCGTAACAAGCACGATGAGTATGATCGTCAGCATGGCAAAATACTTTACCAGTGTCTGTATTTCCTGATCTGCAATCTTTCCCTTCAGAGAAAGTGCCCCGACTATCATTGCAGCTGCCATTGCCACAACAACCGGTACGATCGCCACGATCAGCATTTTCACCTTTAACGTAAAAAATCTCTTCTTTGCTTTCTGCTTAACTTCTGCCTTGTTTCCCATCGATAACACTCCTTATAAACCACTTTCGTCAAATTGTATATGGAATCCCCCGTATATTATGTTTTATTGTAACATATTTACCCTGAAAAGCAAAGGACATTTTGGTATTTTCGTCATTCTTTCCTATCCCCGGATGTCACGATCCGGTTTCTTCCTTCCGCCTTTCCGCGGTACAGAAGATCATCGGCTTCTTTCACGATCTCATCCAGTGACTGCTCTCCTGTAACATCCGTCAGACCAAATGTCAGGGATACGGAAAATGTCTCTCCTTCATAGGCAAATGCCGTTTCCCTTATTTCATCTGCGATCTGTTCCAGTTTTTCCTGCGCCTGTGCGAGCGGCAGTTCAAATACAAGCAGAAATTCCTCGCCGCCCCATCGCGATACCAATCCTTTTTCTTCCATGTTTTTCTTAAAGATATTGGATATGCTTTTCAGTACCATATCACCACATTCATGTCCATAGGTATCATTGATCCGCTTGAAAAAGTCGATATCACCGATCGTAACGGACAGAGGCTGCTGTCTGTTTTCCCTGCACTGCTCGATCATCTTCTGCAGATTACTTCTGCAGGCACGCCTGTTCAAAAGTCCCGTCAGCGGATCCGTCGTGATCATATCCTTCAAAGAACAACTGACGGTTGCTGCATAACTTCCCATAGCACCGATCTCATCCTTCCGACGCAGAACGGAAATCGGCATTTTAGTGGAGAAATCACTGTTTGCCAGATGCCCAAGGTAGTCCATGATCGATTTCAGTGCCTCTACCAGCTTCTGGCTGGCAGCAATACAGCACAAAAGTGCCGCGATCGTCACAAGCACACAGATTGCCACAGAATTGATCACATTATTTCTGACGAATGCCATAACACTTGCACGTGTTTTACTCGCAAACGCCATTCCCACAACTGATCCGTCTTTATTATAGATCGGTACATAATATCCAAAATAGGATTTTCCGCCGATCTTGATCTTCTCAGAGAAATAGTCCTTGCCGTTTTCCAGCACCCAGTGGCTGACCTGCCCGTCCGCACTCGTTCCGCTCATCCGTTTTCCCTTTTCATCCGTGAGCGTTGTCAGGATACGCTTATCACCGTAAAAGAGCGTGATATCCATTCCATATGATTCCTTCAGGGAATCCACGATGGAATAGTCACCGGTGAGCACAACATCTCCTTTATATATCATTCCATCTTTCTCATACATATCGCCCGGTGCGATCAGGGAATACGTATTGTAGACCGAACGTGCTGCGACCTTTAATGACTGGCTCACCTGCTCCGTTGTCACCTGCACAAGCGTCCTTGTTGAGATGAATGTCAGCACCAGTCCCAGAACAAGTACCGGTACAAGCGAAAATTTCAGTAACGTGTGCTTCAGACTTGTTTTTTTCGTATTATCCATATGTATCCCCCCCTATTTACCTTTTGTTCTCCTGCTCAATCTCCAGAACAAGTTCTTCTAAATACATCCATCTGTCCATTTTTTCGGTAAGCAGCTGTCGTTTTTCGGTCAGCTGCCTGTCCAGCTCTGCCAGACGGATAAAATCTCTGGCAGCCTTTGTATATTCATCTTCCAGCGCAGCAATTTCTTCTTCCAGCTCTGCGATCGAATCCTCGATCGTCTCATATTCCCTCTGTTCTTTATAAGAAAGCTTCTTCCGGTGCTGGCGCGCCTCCTGCCCTTTATTCTCTTTTTCTTCCTTCTCCGGCCGCTGACGCTGCGTCTTTCCCTGCTCTGTTTTCCGTTCCTCCATGCGGAGCTGGTAATCCGTATAACCACCCTCATACTGCGTAACCCTGCCTGCCTCCTCAAATGCAAAGATGCGCCGCACGGTACGATCCAGAAAATAACGGTCATGGGAAACAACCGCTACGATCCCGTCAAAGCTGTCCAGATAATCCTCTAAGATCGTCAGTGTACGGATATCCAGATCATTGGTCGGCTCATCCAGCAAAAGAACATTCGGGGCTTCCATCAGCACGCGCAGCAGATTCAGCCGCCGCTTCTGTCCACCGGAAAGCTTTCCGATCCTGCTGTACTGCAGCTCTGCGTCAAACAGGAACCGTTCACACATTTTCGCCGCCGACACTTCTCCATCCTTTGTTTTGATAAATTCCGCCGTATCCCTGACATAATCAATGACACGCTTTTCCGGATCCATATATGCCAGCCCTTTTTCTTTTTCCTGACTGATTTCCTGCGCATAGTAACCGATCTTGATCGTCTGTCCGATCTCAATGCTGCCACTGTCAGGATATACTGCAGCATTTCCGGTCAGCTGCCCTGCTGCTGTCGCGATCATTTTCATGAGGGTTGTCTTACCGCAACCATTTTCCCCGACAAAGCCGACGCGGTCGCCGCGCAGAAACAGATAAGTAAAATCACGCAGAAGGACATGCTCTCCATACGCCTTTGATAAATTCTGAAGTTCCACTGTCGTCTTTCCCATGCGGGTGCTGACACTGCTCATCTCTACAGTTCCGGTCTCTTCCTTCAGCTTGCTGACCTTCAGATCCTCGAAACGCTCCAGCCTCGCCTTCTGCTTCGTGCTCCGCGCCCTTGCCCCGCGCATGACCCACGCCAGTTCGTTACGCAAAATACTGCGGCGTTTTCTGTCCGCCGCCTGATCGATCTCCTCGCGCTGCGCCTTCCGCTCCAGAAAGCCCGCATAATTTGTATCATAGGAATACAATGCGCCTCTGTCGATCTCTATGATCCTGTTCGCAATGCTGTCCAGGAAATAACGGTCATGTGTGACCATTACAAGTGTACCTTTGTAGCTTTTCAGGAAATTTTCCAGCCACTGTGCCATTTCCGCATCCAGATGGTTGGTCGGCTCATCCAGAAGCAGGATATCCGATTTATGCAGCAGCACATTGACAAGTGCCACACGTTTCCTCTGTCCGCCGGAAAGCTCTGCCACCGGCGTATCATATGCGGTAACAGAAAGCTCCGTCAGCATGGTTTTTGCCTGCGCGGCCAGCGCCTGCTGCTCCTGCATGCTCTGTCCGGTATGCGACCGCAGCGCCGCCTGCAGCACCGTATCCTGCGGTTCAAATTCAGGCTGCTGGGAAAGAAGCTGTACTGTCCTGTTTTTTGCCAGGATCACCTCGCCCGCATCCGGCTCTTCCAGTCCGCCGAGGATCCGCAAAAGAGTGGATTTCCCGGTTCCGTTAATACCGATGATCCCGACTTTTTCCCCTTCCTGCAGATAAAAGGAAGCATCCGAAAACAGCAGTCTTCCCGTATATGATTTTGTAATATGATCCAGTGTTACGATATTCAATGTACTCCTCCGTATCTGCCTATCTGTATACTCAAATTACCCTTTTTCGTTTCATGGACAAGTCCCTGATACACAAATCTGCCATATCCGCGAACAGAAACAATGCTTCCCTCTTTGCAGATCCCACTGTTGTTTTCCATGCATCTGCCATCCACAAACACCTTTTTCTCCCGGAACAGCAGCAGACTCTGGCTGCGGGAAAGATGGTACAGCTTCGCCACGATCCCGTCGAGTCTGAGGGAACTCACGATGAGCGTCTCTTCCGTTACCTGCGGCTTACTTTGCTCCGGTATTTCATCCAATATCCTGCATCTGACAACCGTATGTCTGATCTTTGTCAGATTTTCCACAATATAACCGCTTACCTTTGCCAGACAGAACAGATATGCTTTTCCGTCGCCGAGCCGGATGTCGCCAAGTGTACTTCTGTCAATTCCAAGGTGCATCAGTGCCCCAAGGAAATCCCTGTGTCCCAGATCTTCCGCAAATTTTTTCAGTGCCGGTGCGATCTCCACACACACGATCGGAAACGGTTCTTCATAGCCCAGACTTTCCTCACTGCCAAAACGGATCACACACCTCTCACAGCCTTCACTGCCGCCTGATATGGTATATTCCATGCCCGGTCTTTGCGCCAAAAGCTGATAAAACAGATCCTGCTCTGCCAGCGTCAGAAATCCGGTAAATGTATAATGGTTATTCCGATAAGACTGCTCGCTTAAATCCAGCAGCCTTTTCTGCATAAAAATATCTTCGTCTGTCATATTGTCCTCACGCCTGCTTATATATACTATCGTACTACAATCACGTACCTCTTGCAATCCCCGCAAAATCGTGCTAGAATACGCTCGTTGCGATTCCAGAAACCAAGGTCTATGGGAAAAATACCGAGTGTTCGAGACCTTCCACTCGTAAAACAAAACTAAAGGAGATATCTTTATGAAAAAAATCAATTTTCTGACACAGGCCGCCATGATCGCGGCACTTTATGTCGTCCTGACACTTGCCATCAACGCATTCGGTCTTGCCAGCGGTGCCATTCAAGTCCGCGTGTCCGAGGCACTTACGATTCTGCCTTATTTCACGCCTGCTGCCATTCCGGGGCTGTTTATCGGCTGTCTTTTAAGCAACACCATTACCGGATGTGCGCTGTTTGACATCATCTTCGGCAGTATTGCCACTCTGCTCGGTGCGGTCGGTACCTATCTGCTGCGCAGGCACAAATGGCTTGCTCCCGTTTCCCCGATCATCGCAAATACGATCATTGTTCCATTCGTACTTTCTTACGTATATGGTACGCCCGGAACCATTCCTTATCTGATGCTGACAGTTGGCATCGGAGAAGTGCTTTCCTGCGGCGTTTTGGGCATGGTTCTTTTATTTGCACTGAACAAATACAGAACGACACTCTTCGGAGTGCAAAATTAAACATCCGCCGGTCGGAATCGCCTCCGGCGACGGCGGATGCTGCATCTGCGGGACACGATCGCAACATTTTCCCGCAGATGCCTTTTTTCTTTCAGATCTATTTACTGTATGTGATAAAGCAGTTTCCGTTCGCTTCAAAGTAATCACGCGAATCATTCATGCCCATCTTGGATATCGTTCCGCTCATCGGATTGAAGATGACCGTATTGAGCTCATTGTATCCCACGATCAGTACTGCATTTCCATCATTTAACAGTGCCATGACCGGAATGTCCTTTCCGACATAGTAAAGCACACTTTCCATGCTGCATCCGGTCAGATCGAGCACCTTGTCATCCGGCAGATTTTCCTGCAGGATATCAAACAGCGACTTTCCGGCCTGCAGAAGCTGCATGCTGTTTCTGCTGACACCCTCAAAGGACAGGATCGTATCAATGCAGACCGCAACACTGCTCCGTTCCTCCGAAACAGCATCCGCCGTGATCTTCATGATCTGATTGACGTTACTTCTGTTGCTCTTCTCCCAAATGCAGTTTCCGTTTTCATCAATCACTTTCCCGGACAGGGCATCCGCCTTTGACACCGCTTCTCTTGGCTGCTGCACGATCGCAGAAAGCCTGT
>ULIZ01045306.1_pt1 | contig 15375 bp, 12 predicted proteins | sample 1950601 | NCBI WGS metagenome assembly ULIZ01 (sample SAMEA4835456, study PRJEB28245) | human gut metagenome | biome: gut microbiome; material: fecal sample | place: Denmark | collected 2008 | reverse complement strand
ATGTGTTTTGTCGTTTGTCAACATCTTTTTTTATTTTCTTTTGTCGTTTTTTGTGATTCACTGTCGTGTCTCACAAGCGACTTGCTTATAATAGCACCATGCCTCTGGCATGTCAACCTATTTTCTGGAATTTTTTCAACTTTTTTGTCGAATTATTTTTTCAAGTTTTTCCTGCATTTTTCAAGGTGTAAGTGTCACTTCATCACTGTCTGACCGAATGACGAGATCTACGCTTGTAATCTGCCCCGCCGTCTCTTCCGATACCTCTGCCAGAAGGACTGTCTGCATTGTTTCCCCCGGATTGATCATAATATCCATAGCCGAAAAATCATTATCCAACATAGTAAGCATGACCTGATGTCGGTCTGCACCGTTCAACATAACCCGGTATTTGATATTCTGCTTATGCAGCGTATCAAACTCCACTTGCTCCTGTCCCGGATTTGTAACAGCCACCTGCAGAACAAGCAACTTTTTACCTGTTCCTGCCTCCACGGAGAAATACAGATCTTCTTCTCCCTGCTCCGGATAACTGTCGCATATCTCATAACCGGTATAAGTAATTGTAAGAGGTTCTATCTGCAATAACTGTGTTGCGGAAATCTGTGCAGTCTCTTTGTTTTCCATAGCCTGTTCCGGTGCTTCATCCGTTGCAATATCATTCTCCGACACACCGGATTTTCCCTCCGGTGCCACAGTCGCAGCATCTGCCAGTGTAGGTTCTTCCTTCGGCTTGGAAGTATCCACCAGCCTCGTTCCCGAGTCATTCAAACGTTCCAGCAAAGCGCCTGCCGCATACTGCGTCACAAGATCTTCCTGTTCCCGCGTCATATCCGGAATGCTATTACCACACGCCGTCATACATATTACACTTGTCAAAAGACAAATTACAATCTTATTTTTCTTATTCATGTTCCTACCCCGGCATTTAATCTACTGAACTTACCATTCCATGCCATTTATTGTAACATTATTTACATTCTAATTCAAACCAAAATTCTACACCGTCTTTATGGTTGCAGACACCATATCTTTGATGCAATGACTCCATGATTGCCTTTACAATCGACAATCCCACGCCACTTCCGCCATATGCTCTTGTTCTCGCTTTATCCACCTTATAGAATTTTTCCCAAATATGCGGCAGGGAATCCTCCGGAATCGGAATTCCTGTATTAAACACAGATACTCTTACAATCCCGTTTTCATTCGCAAGCGCGATCCGTATCTGCTTTCTTTCATCCAGATGATTCAGGGCATTTGTAAAGTAATTCATAAATACTTCTTCTATTTTAAATTCATCACCCCAGACAAAGACCTGTTCTTCCTGAACGAAGGTAATCTGTACCTCACTCTGTTGGATCAGAATCGATGCAGACTGGAGATAATTCCGTATCAGTTCTACAATATCAAATCGCTCCATCGTTACCACATCGTTTCCAAATTCAAGCTGATTAAGAGTCAGAAGCTTCTTCACCATCATATTCATCTTTTCCGCTTCATCCATGATAACATCACAATAAAAATCACGGCTTTCCGGATCTTCATTAATATCCTCCTTCAACCCCTCAGCATATCCAAGGATCAACGCAATCGGTGTCTTAAGTTCATGGGAAACATTGGACAAAAACTCCTTTCGCATTTCATCAATCTGCTCTTTTTTTGCGATATCCTTCTGCAATTCATTATTTGCGGTCTTCAGCTCCGATATCGTTTCTTCCAGCCGGTCAGACATCTGATTCATGTTATTGCCCAACAGTCCAATCTCATTTTTGTCTTTTCCGGTATATTTTGCATTAAAATCCAGATCGGACATCCTTTTGGAAATAGAAGCAAGCTGCAAGATCGGATCCGTAATTTTTCTGCTGACCCACCAGATAGTGAGTCCGCTGAGCACGATTGACAGCAGCCCAACATATACCATAAAACGATTGGAAATCTTAACGCTGTCATGAATACCTTCCAGCGCCGAACGGATAATGAACGGATTGCCATTATCAAGAACTCCCCACATTTCAATATAATTAATTCCTGTCTGATAATCCTGATTGTTCTGTATCGTATAGGAATCCGTCTGCTGCAGGATTTCATCCTGTCTGCCACCATTCTGATCCATAACGCCAAAAATATGCCCCATCAGTTCATGTGTCAGCGCCGTTGTTTCGTGCACAGAAGATGTTACGATATCGGAATCCGCATTCACGATCAGAATGCTGATATTGTAAATACCGCAAAGCTTCTGCACCTCAATTTTAAATGTATCCGAGTTAGTATTTCCTTTGCTGGTCGCCTCATTAATATTATGATAAGCTGTAAGCAGCACATTCTGTTTATTACTTGTATAATATTTTTCCAGCAAAGTACTGTTCAAAAACCAGCATAACAAAATTGTCCCTGTCATAAGAGCAATGAAGATCATTGCGAATTGATTCTTAATCGAATGTTTCATACAAACACTTTCACTTCCTGTCTGTTATGGCTGCGTATCTACATCAAATTTATAGCCCATACCCCAGATTGTTTTTATATAATTACCTTGTTCGCCCATTTTACTGCGTAGCTTTTTCACATGTGTATCGATCGTACGGGCATCACCAAAATAATCATAATTCCACACATGATTTAAGATCACCTCTCTGGACAGGGCAATCCCTCTGTTTTCCATAAAGTATGCCAAAAGCTCAAATTCTTTATAACTCAGCTCAACCGGATTGCCACCGATCGTCACTATATGTGCAGATTTATCAAGCACAATATCTCCCGCCGTCAGAATATCGTCCTTGGCAGCTCCTTTTGTACGTCTTAAGACCGCCTCTACACGGGCAACAAGAATTTTCGGGCTGAACGGCTTTGCAATATATTCATCCACACCAAGCTGGAAGCCCTGTAATTCATCCCGCTCGTCTGTTCTTGCCGTCAGCATGATGATCGGTACTTTAGAATATGCCCTGATCTCTTTGCATACCTGCCATCCATCCATTTTAGGCATCATGACGTCCAAAATGATCAAGGCAATGGAATTATCCGCAAAGAAAATATCCAGTGCTTTTTCTCCATCCTCAGCCTCTAATACTTCGTAGTTACTTCTGACCAAAAAATCTTTTACAAGTTTTCGCATTCTGCTTTCATCGTCTACAACTAAAATCTTTACTTTTTCCATAACCCGTCCTCTTTTCCATATTCTTATTGGTAGCCTACAACAACTTTATGGCAAAAATGTGAACCCCCACATGCTTTATTCTGTAATACCAAGCTGCGCTTCCTTTTCTCTGACCACTGCTTCTCTTTCTTTCAGCTCCTGCTCCCATGATGCATACTGGTTTACAATCTTCGATCTGTAATTGATGATCGTTGGATTTTTCCCTGTCAGGCTGATCGCAAAAAGTACGATCACCAGAACCGCGAGCATAGCGGCAATACATTTCAGCTTCTTGCAACGCTGCTGCAGCTCTGCTTCTTTTTCCTGCTGCATGTCCAGCCTGCTTTTCCAGATCGCATCTCTTTTCTGCAGTTTTTCTTCCACCGGATCATCCTGCTTTTCCTGTATACTCTGTAGCAGACAGTTTATCTGCTTTTCCGCTGTCAGATCTTCATATCCATTTTCCCGTAGCAGCTGGCGCAGTTTCAGAAGATATGCCATGCCAACAGGCGTCTGAAAAAAGTTGCCTTCTACCGCCTTTTGGTACATCACGGCAACATTTGCCATATTCTTCTCATCCAATTTTTCCTGCAACAGCTTGACTTTCTTCCATTCTTTTTCTGCCTGCATTGCAAGGTTCCGGTCATAAAATACAATATTATCTACAATAAAGGTTTCCATTTATTTTCTTCCTTTTGCATCTGTTTACGGTTATTATAGCACAAAAATAATGACACCGTATATCACTTTAGTAATATACGATGTCGTTTCAGTGGAGACGACGGGAGTCGAACCCGTGTCCAAAAGCCTATTCCCTGTCCTTCTACTATCATAGTCAGTTATTTGGGATTCCCTCCATCTGCCGGGAACTGACACCTGGCAGATTTCGGTAGCTTCATGATACGCCCATATACGCAAAGCTTAGTATATGTCGTTTCCTACATAGTCGATGCCTGGGTCTTAATGTGTAGGTGCATTAAGTCAGACAGCTGCCATTAGGCAGCGAATGCTAAATTATCTTCAGCGTTTAATTTTAGTTTTGCGATTTGACGCCATCGCCTTCGGATAGCTTCTCCAGCTGCAAGACCCCTGTCGAAACCATTACGTCCCCTTAGAGGTTTTTGATCTTGAACTGCCGCTCTGTTTCGCGGCGCAGATCCTTCTTAGCAATATCCTGTCTCTTATCATAGAGCTTCTTACCTCTGGCAACGCCAACTTCTACCTTGACTCTGCCATTTTTAAAGTAGACCTGAAGCGGTACAAGTGTATAGCCTTTTTCTGCCATTTTACCTGCCAGCTTTCCGATCTCGGCTTTATGAAGCAGCAGCTTTTTCACACGGAGCGGATCCTTGTTAAAAATATTGCCCTTTTCATACGGACTGACATTCATACCGTAAATAAACGCCTCGCCGTTTTCAATCCTGACAAATGCCTCTTTAATACTGCACTTGCCCATGCGAAGCGACTTTACCTCTGTTCCGTGAAGAGCAATGCCTGCTTCATACTTCTCGTCGATAAAAAAATCATGATATGCTTTTTTATTATTGGCAACTAATTTCATTGCCTCCTTTGACATGCTCCCACTTCCTCTCTGTCCGTTTCTAAAGTATAGCTCATTTTTTATTCTTTGTGAAGCCCAAAATCAATCGTCTTTTTCTGTAGATCTACATCTTTGACATAAACATGGATCCGATCTCCCAGACGATAGGAGTTGCCCGTATGTCTGCCTACCATTTCGCAGGCAGCTTCATCATACACATAATAATCGCCCGGTATATCCGCTGCCCTGATGAGCCCTTCTACCGTATTTTCCAGTTCCACATAAATACCATATGCCATAATGCCGGAAATAACACCGTCATATTCCTCGTCCATATGTGCTGTCATATATTCAGCTTTCTTGAGCTTATCGGTCTCCCGCTCCGCTTCATCTGCCCTTCTTTCCATTTCCGAAGCATGCTTGCATACCTGCGGCAAAATATCCTTATAATGCAGGATTCTCTCTTCCTTCAGCCTGCCCCGGAGGTATTCTTTGATGATACGATGGATCTGCAGATCCGGATACCGGCGGATCGGTGAGGTAAAGTGGCAATAATATTTACATGCCAGTCCGAAATGTCCTGTACAGACATCTTGGTACTGCGCACGCTTCATACTGCGCAGGATCAGCCTGCTCAGCATATCCTCTTCCTTAGTTCCTTCAATCCTTGTCAGCAGTTTCTGCAGCTCTTTCGGATGAATCTCATCCCTTGTACCTTTCAGCGAATAACCGAAGTTATTCAAAAATGTCGTCAGCTTCTGTATTTTCTCCGGATCCGGCTTATCATGTGTCCGGTAAACAAAAGGCACTTCCAGCCAGAAAAAGTGCTGTGCCACCGTTTCATTTGCCAGCAGCATAAAATCCTCGATCAGCTTAGTTGCCACATTTCGTTCATGTGGCAGGATATCTACAGGATGCCCGCTTTCATCCAGTTTAATCTCACATTCCTGAAAATCAAAATCCACTGCACCGCGGTTTCTTCTTTTCCTGCGGACGATCTCCGACAGCTTCTGCATCTGCTCAAGCATTGGCACAAGTGCCTCACAGGCTTCGATCTCCTGCACATCGTGATCTTCCAGTATCTTCCTGACACCTGTATAGCTCAATCTCTTATCCACACAGATGACTGTTTCCGCGATCTTATAGTCTACTACGGTTCCGGTCTCATCAATTGTCATAAGACAGCTCAGTGCCAGCCTGTCCTCTCCTGCATTTAAGGAACAGATGCCATTAGACAACGTATGAGGCAGCATCGGGATCACTCTGTCAACAAGATATACACTTGTCCCTCTTTCCTTTGCTTCCCAGTCCAGTGCCGAATTTTCCTGCACATAATTAGTCACGTCCGCAATATGCACGCCAAGGCGGTACATTCCTTTTTCCATCGTCAGCGATACTGCATCATCCAGATCCTTTGCATCTTCTCCGTCGATCGTGACCATCTGTACATTTCTCAGATCCAGTCTGCCTGCGCAGTCTGCTTCCGAAACCGGATTAGACACTCTCTGCGCCTGATCCAGCACACGCTTTTCAAACTCAGTCGGAATACCGAACGCCTTTACGATCGAAAGGATATCTACACCCGGATCATCACGATGCCCGAGTATTTCCACAATCCTCCCTTCCGGATTTCTGCGTTCCCCGCCGTAATCACTAATCTCACAGACTACCTTATGCCCATCTACTGCGCCTCCGATCGCACCTGCCGGGATGAAAATATCTGTCGGAATCTTCGTATCATCAGGAATCACAAATCCATAGCTTTTACTCTTTTCAAAGGTACCTACTACCTGTGTGATCTCATGTTCCAGTACAGAAACGATTTCCGCCTCCTGCCTTCTGCCCCTTGAAGGCGGCAGTGGCCTGAAGCTGACTTTGTCATGATGAAAGGCTGTATGCACATATTCCTCCGGAACATAATAATCTTCTTCCTGTCCTTCTACCTCAATGAAACCAAATCCCTTTTCATTGGCTATAAAACGTCCTTCCAGAATCGGATTTTCCGGTGCTTTATATTTCCCGCACTTGGTAATCTCGATCGCATGCTCTTTTAAGAGTTCTTCTAGCGCCTGCTTCAGCTGCGGTCTGTCCTCAGGCTCTACCTGCAAAAAAATCGCCAGTTCTTTTTCCTTCATAGGCACATAAAGTGCGTCGCGCACAAGATCGTATATAATCTTTTTTCTTTCTTCAAAACTTTTCTTTGCCATTCTATTCCTCACTACTTAAATACTGTCTGCAGAGACGAGATGCGCTCTGCGAATCTCGCTCTGATTAGCGGTCGTCAAATGCACCGCATAAATGCGTGCATTTTCCTCGTCGCCATAACAAATAAAGTGTGCGCCAGCCGCACACTTTCGCGCTCGAGCGGATGCGAAGCATAATTTTCCATTCCGCGAGGTGCGCATCTATGCAAGCTTGCTTGCTTTTGCTGTATAGGGGATTCCAAAGGAATTTCCTATACAGTAAAAAAGCACTCTTGAAAAAGAGTGCTTTTTTAATCATAAACCTTTAAAATTTGTTTATATTCAATACAGCTGCCAAAACCATGAATAATACTGCCATCACACGTGTGATCTTCACAAGCGCACCTTCCATGGAACGACCTTTATTCTTACCCCAATAGCTTTCAGCAGCACCGCTGATAGCTCCAAGACCTGCACTCTTACCTTCCTGCATTAACACTATAATTGTTAAACCGATACAATCGATGATAAATAACACTGTTAAAATAATTCTGATAACGCTCATTTATAAACCTCCTACTGTCACAAACATTATTATTCTAGCATACCTATCATCAAATTACAAGCCTTTTCTTTTAATTTCAATATATAAAATCAAAACAAGTTCAGAATACTAAATTTGGAATACCGCCATACTCTGTTCCATTGTATGAGAAATATTCTTTAGGCTGTCTGCTTCTTCCGACAACTGATCTGATATTGCCTTTACTTCCGTTACAGAAGCAGATGTTTCCTCTGTGGAAGCTGCATTTTCCTGTGCGATTGCTGACAGATTCTGTACAATATCGATCACACCGCTTCTCTCATGATCAAGCTGTTTTGTTTTCTCATCGATTGCTGACATACCGGCTATAGACTGCTCCACATTTTTCTGTATCTCATCAAATGCCTGTTTTGTATTATCTACGTGCTCGCTCTGCTTTTTAAAGATTTCCTTTACATCGTCCATAATGGAAACTGCTTTCTGGGAATCTTCCATCAGAACACGAATGATCTCACTGATCTCTTTTGCGGATTCATTTGACTGCTCTGCCAGCTTCTGGATCTGTGCTGCTACAACGGCAAAGCCGCGTCCCTGCTCACCGGCTCTTGCTGCTTCTATCGATGCATTTAAAGAAAGCAGGTTTGTCTCTTCCGCAATCTCCGTGATCATACTTGCCGCCTCATGGATCTTGCTTGCAGATGCATTTGTCGTATCTGTCTGTTCTGCGATCACATGAATATACTGCATTGCCTGACCATTTACCTGTTCCAGCTGCTCAAGTGCCTCTGTCGCACCCTGCCCGGACTGCTGCATGCGCGTTGCATATTTCATCAGATCATCTACCTGATTCGCAGTCTGCTCTACCATATCTCCCATATTGACAACTTTTTCTGTTGCAAGCTGTGTATCTCCTGCCTGAGAAGACGCGCCGTCTGCGATTTCTCCTACTGCACTGTCAAGCTGCTGCATCGTTGTGGCAGTCTCGGAAGCACTATCATGCACATGATCGGAAGCCTCAAGAAGGAGACCGCTCTGTTCACGTACCTCTCTGACTACGTCCGCAACCTCTGTCCGCAAATACTCCAGTGCGCGGCTCATTGCCCCGATCTCATCTTTTCTGGCAAACAGCTTCTGTCCCGTCTCATGATCAGAAAAATTCATAGAAGACAATCTGTTTGCAAATTTTGTCATTCTGACGATTGGTTTTACGATCACACCGGAGAAAATAACACCAATGATCAGACCGATCATAACCGTTCCGACCAGAGACACAGTTCCCATTCTGTTCATTTTTGTAACCGGTGCCAGTACTTCGCTTTCATTGGCAGAAACAATCAGCATAAACTTCTGATATGTACTGACATAAAGTGCTACATACTTGACCTGTCCTTTATAATCATAAATCCTGACACCACTCTTTACTTCTTTCCCATCCTTGACATCCTGTACTGCCTGCTTGACTACTTCATTCTCTACAGACTTTCCAATCTTGCCACCATCCGGATGATATACCATGGTACCGTTTTCATCTACCACATAAACATAGCAAGACTCAACACCCTTAATGCCAACCCCATCCAGCTTTTGAGACAGAGCATCTGCCTTTAAAACATAGGTTGCGTCTCCGTCTGCCTTTTTAACTTCTCCGTCCAGGATACCTCCATATGCCATAGCCAGATCTTCAATATAGTTTTGAGACAACTTGGTTAATTCTCTTTTCGCTGTCGGTGCATAGCTCAAAATCAAAAGTATCCCCGTCGCCAGTGTAACAATAAAGAAAGAGAAAACCAGTCTTACCTTAATAGAATTCTGTGCTTTTACTTTTTGATCCATATTAACCACCCCTACTTAATTGTTTTGTAAAATTTATTTTACCATTCCCGTTTTTCCACTTCAACCATCCCGACCGATTTTTCTGTTTTTTTATACAAAAATGGTCTGTTCTCATGCGTTTTCGGTCATTTTTGCCGTAATCTGTTGTTTCTTTTCATCCTTTTTCCATATATCCAAACAGATTCTGCCGCAGTTACGATCTGCAGACAGAACCTGTCTTTTGTCTGTTTATTATATTTCCTGTTCCAGTTACTTTTATCTCTTGATCAATAAAGATTTTCCTGTCATTTCAGCCGGTTTTGTCATACCCATTGTCTCAATCAGAGTTGGTACGATATCAGCCAGACATCCGCCTTCTTTTAACGTATAAGCCGGATCATAGTTTACTAAGATAAATGGTACCGGATTGGTTGTATGGGCTGTGAACGGTGCACCTGTTTCATAGTCTACAAGCTGTTCGCAGTTACCATGGTCTGCGCAGATAAACATAGTTCCGTTGACACTCAGAAGCGCATCTACAGCTTTTCCTACACATTCATCCACAGTCTCTACCGCTTTGATTGCTGCTGCTTCCACACCGGTATGTCCTACCATATCCGGATTGGCAAAGTTGATGATGATCACATCATATTTTTCAGATTTGATTGCTGCGCACAGCTTGTCGCATACTTCGTAAGCACTCATTTCCGGCTTCAGATCGTACGTTGCAACATCTTTAGGAGAATTGACTAAAATTCTGTCCTCTCCCTTATTCGGCTCTTCTACTCCACCGTTAAAGAAGAATGTTACATGCGCATATTTTTCTGTCTCAGCAATTCTTGCCTGTGTCATATCGTTTGCAGCAAGCCATTCGCCGAATGTGTTTGTCACTGCAATCTTATGGAATGCAACATCTTTATTCGGGATCGTTGGGTCATAATCTGAGAAGCAGACATAAGTCACATCCAGACGTTTTCCTCTTTCAAAGCCCTTGAAGTCGTCATCACAGAAGGCATGTGTAATCTCTCTTGCACGGTCAGGTCTGAAGTTGATGAATACAATGCTGTCTTTATCCTGAATGGTTGCTACCGGCTTACCATCTTCTACTACTACAGTCGGTTTTACAAATTCATCTGTCTCATCTCTGTCATAAGATGCCTGGATACCTGTCGTTGCGCTTTCTGCTGTCAGACCCTCGCCCTTTGTCAGAGCCTTGTAAGCCAGCTCTACTCTGTCATAGTTGTTATCTCTGTCCATAGCGTAGTAACGACCACATACAGATGCAACCTTACCGACGCCAAGCTTCTTCATTTCCTCTTCAAGCTGTTCTACATAGCCTTTTCCTGATGCAGGCGGTGTATCACGTCCGTCTAAAAAGCAATGTACATAAACTTTTTTCAGATCAAATTTCTTTGCCATTTCCAGTACACCGTATAAGTGTGTAATGTGGCTGTGTACACCACCATCGGATACCAGTCCGTAAATATGCAGCGCACTGTCATTTGCCTTGCAGTTTTCCATTGCTTTTACAAGCGCCGGATTTTCAAAAAATGTACCGTCCTGAATCTCCTTTGTGATTCTTGTCAGTTCCTGATATACGATACGTCCTGCTCCCATGTTCAGATGTCCGACTTCTGAATTACCCATCTGACCTTCCGGCAGACCAACTGCCATTCCGGATGCATTACCTTTTACAAACGGATATTCCTTCATCAGCTTGTCCATAACCGGTGTGTTTGCCTCAGCTACCGCATTATGGTCTTTTCTGTCATTTAAACCGTATCCGTCTAAGATCATCAATACTGTTGTCTTTTTACTCATGATTTATCTCCTTTTTCTTTCTTTTTTCATTTCCGTCTCGCGAAATTAGTATACACGTTCCACGGCCGTTTTTCAAGATAACAGAACGAAAAAGGCAGGATATACACCCGTATACCCTGTCTTCTTCCATTTCTCATTAATCTGTCGTTACAGAATTATCGTATTTCTGGATATAAACATAAATATCGTTCTGTTCATCCAGCTTTGTAGAATTTCTCTTCTTTCCGCCAATGGAAACTCTGTTGGCTTTTACATAGAAGTAATAATCCTTATATGTTTTTAAGTTCTTTACAGTGTAAGCAGCTTTCTTTGTTGTGGCAACTTTTTTGAATTTTCCGCCTTCTTTTGTAGCTCTGTATACTGTATAGTTCTTGGCACCAGGTACCTTTGTCCAGCTCAGTTTCACTGCATTGTTGGAAACCTTGGCTGCAGATACATTTGCCTGCGGGATCGCATAAGCCAGATCAGACCATGCACCATACTGTTTCTCGCCGTTCATAAACGTATAAGTGCGGACACGATACTGGAACGGCGTATTCTTTACTGACTTCAGAATGAATGTCTTGGATTTTGCACGTCTACCGTAAATGTTGTATGTCTTTACCAGTTTGTTATCTGCTTTGTAGATCTCGATCTGATAACCATTTTCATATTTTGCTGTGTTGTTCCACTGCAATGTTACGATGTTGGACTTTACATCCCATGATGCAAGCTTCAGTCCCTTTACTGCAGGTGCTGTTGTCAGCACACGCGGATTTTCTACGCAGTTTTCAGATGCATAGAAGCTTGTTGTTACCTGTCTGATCGGATAAACTGCCAGATAGTATGCAGAATCTGCAGAAAGTCCTGTCAGTTTTACGGATGTTGTCTTAACAACCTGAATATCTTTTGCTGTTGCCTGTGTAGCGCCAAAGCGGATCAGATATCCTGTTGCGCCTGTGCTTGCTGCCCATGAAACAGTTGCAGATGCATTATCTGCCGCAACCTGTGTCATTGTTGCAGGTGCTTTCGGTGCTGTTGCAACCGTTGCTACGACTGCTTCACTGTACTTTGTACCGTCAAAAGCTCTGACTTTTACATAGTATGTATTTCCTGCTGCCCAGTTTGCACCGGCTACATTGATAAAAGTATCTTTACCGCCATTGCCTGTCATCGCTTCTCCCGTATATGTCTTATTATCGGATGAATAAGAATATACATAAGCGGTTGCGCCCGGTACTGCAGACCAGGAAACTCTTACTGCTGTTTCTGTGGAAATTGTCTGTTTTGCATCTTTCGGTGCTGCCAGGACTGTCACTGCCGCATCAGCCTTTACTGATGGAAGCAGCATCAGCGACATTGCAAGAACAGCCGCAAATGCCACCATAGCCTTCTTGATTTTGATCATTTTGTTCATCTAAAATCCCTCCTTGTCTATTTGAACATTACATCCTGTCCATGTCTTTATTTTACTCTAAAATGGCAAATATAAAAAGAGAATTTCGTCGAAAGATTCTTAATCTTTTCTTAAGCGACCGCCACAATGCACATCTCCGCAGAGCGTTTTTGCGCAATAGGAACGAAGTTTCATACTATACAAGAAAAGCTATCCGACCTGCACATTGCAGATCAGATAGCCTTTCAGCATTTGCATTATTCCAGTTGCTTAAACATCTTATGAGCAGATGGGATTAAGCGTTTACGATCTTGCCGAAATCCGGCTTTAATGCAGCACCACCGATCAAACCACCATCGATATCATCTTTGGAAAGAAGCTCAGCAGCGTTGCCTGCATTCATAGATCCGCCATACTGGATACGAACAGCTTCTGCTGTATCTGTATCGTACATTTCAGCGATAACCTCACGGATCATCTTACATACTTCCTGTGCCTGATCAGCAGTAGCTGTTTCGCCTGTACCGATAGCCCAGATCGGTTCGTAAGCGATAACCAGTTCTTTTACCTGATCTGCTGTTACGTCTGTCAGATCCCATTTGATCTGTCTTGCGATCCACTCTTTGTATGTGCCTGCTTTACGAAGTGCAAGAGACTCACCACAGCAAAGGATTGGTTTCAGACCTGCTGCGAAAGCTTTCTTTACTTTCTGGTTGATCAGGATATCGTTCTCGCCGAAGATATCTCTTCTCTCAGAGTGACCGATGATGATGTATTCAACACCCGCATCTTTTAACATAGGAGCAGAGATTTCTCCTGTGAAAGCACCCTTGTCTTCGATATAGAAGTTCTCAGCACCAAGCTTTACGTTTGAACCTTTGATAGCTTCTGCTACAGGTACGATATCGATTGCAGGTACACAGTAAACAACATCTACTGCATCATTTACTACGAGATCCTTTAATGTGTTAACTAATTCTACTGCCTGACTTGGAGTCATGTTCATTTTCCAGTTGCCGGCGATAATTCTTCTTCTTGCCATTTTAAATGTCTCCTTCATTTATTCTATATAGATTTATAAATATATATCTATGTGTATCTGATTCACACGGTCTGCTCCGCTTCGCTCCCGCAGTCCTACGTCTTTCGCAGCATTTGCACTTCGTGCATGCTGCTCAGCCGTTACGTTCGTCGCATACATGGTATCGTGCAAGCAAGCTTGCCAGATACCATGTCCGCTCCTCACTGTGAATCGCTCTATTTGTCATCTGCAGCGTATACGCCCGGAAGCTCTTTACCCTCTAAGAATTCCAGAGAAGCTCCACCACCTGTTGAGATGTGGCTCATCTTATCTGCAAAGCCTAACTGATTTACTGCTGCTGCGGAATCACCACCACCGATGATTGTTGTAGCATCTGTTTCAGCCAATGCCTTAGCAACTGCGATTGTACCTTTTGCAAGTGTTGGGTTTTCGAATACGCCCATCGGTCCGTTCCAAACAACTGTCTTAGCAGATTTTACTGCATCCGCATAAATCTCTGCTGTCTTTGTACCGATATCAAGACCTTCCATATCGGCAGGGATCTTGTCAGCATCTACAACCTGAACTTCGATCTCAGCATCGATTGGATTAGGGAATTCTTTTGCTACTGTTGTATCGATAGGAAGAAGGAGCTTCTTACCAGCCTTCTCAGCCTTCTCCATCATTTCCTTACAGTACTCGATCTTCTCATCATCTACTAATGACTTACCGATTTCATATCCTTTTGCTTTTAAGAATGTGAATGCCATACCACCACCGATGATCAGTGTATCGCACTTCTCGATCAGGTTGTTGATAACGTTCAGCTTATCTGCAACCTTAGCACCACCGAGGATTGCTACGAATGGTCTTACAGGGTTTTCTACTGCGTTGCCAAGGAAGTCGATTTCCTTCTGCATCAGGTAACCAACTGCATTTACGCCACCTTTTTCAGAGATATACTTTGTAACAACTGCTACAGAAGCGTGTGCTCTGTGTGCAGAACCGAATGCATCACATACATAGATGTCAGCAAGATCAGCAAGCTCTTTTGCGAATGCTTCGCCGGCTTCCTGTGGCTTTGTTTCTTCTTTTCCACGGAAACGTGTATTCTGCAGAAGAACTACATCGCCGTCTTTCATAGCTGCTACTGCATCTGTAGCTGCCTGTCCTGTTACATTGTAATCTGCTACGAATGTAACTTTCTTGCCAAGCTTTTCAGATAATCTTTCAGCAACCGGTGCTAAAGATTCGCCTTCGTTAGGACCGTTCTTTACTTTGCCAAGGTGAGAGCAAAGAATAACCTTTGCGCCATCGTTGATCAGTTTGTTGATTGTAGGAAGAGCTGCTACGATACGTGTCTCATCTGTGATCTTTCCATCTTTTAAAGGTACATTGAAGTCGCATCTTACGAGTACTCTTTTTCCTTTTGCGTTAATGTCATCGACTGTTTTCTTGTTTAATGCCATTTTAAATTGCCTCCCATTTTCATTTTAAAAAAGGGTCCGGTCCATAAGACCGGACCCTTAAAGGTCTTTACTGCTCGTCCACTAAATCTTATAATTCAGCGAAGTATTTGATTGTACGAACCATCTGAGATGTGTAAGAGTTCTCATTGTCATACCAAGAAACAACTTCTACCTGAGTCTTTCCATCTGGTAATGGAGAAACCATTGTCTGAGTTGCATCGAATAAAGAACCAAATCTCATACCAACGATATCTGAAGAAACGATTTCTTCTTCGTTGTATCCGAATGACTCTGTAGCCTGAGCCTTCATAGCTGCGTTAACTTCTTCTTTTGTTACAGCCTTGTCAACTACTGCGAATAACAGTGTTGTAGATCCTGTAGGGGTAGGAACACGCTGAGCAGCGCCGATTAACTTACCGTTTAATTCAGGAATAACTAAGCCGATTGCTTTAGCAGCACCTGTTGAGTTAG
>ULIZ01068565.1_pt1 | contig 15415 bp, 10 predicted proteins | sample 1950601 | NCBI WGS metagenome assembly ULIZ01 (sample SAMEA4835456, study PRJEB28245) | human gut metagenome | biome: gut microbiome; material: fecal sample | place: Denmark | collected 2008 | reverse complement strand
TCACGGAAACCTTTTAAAATAAGGAATAATACTTTTCAGATAACATAAAATTTAAAGGCTGTATAAATGGGGGATGATTAATTTTAAAAAATTACCAAAATTAAAATCCCGAACAGAGCCTTTAAAAGCTTTGCTCGGGATTAATTTTATTGCTTATCAGTCTGCCTGGATTTTTACAAACTGTTCCTGCATATAGGAATAAACCTCATCGGAAACATTTGAAAATACATAGCATTTGTCAAGATACTCGTCACTCGGGAAGATGAATTCGTTTTTCTTTGCGTCTTCATCAATGTAATCGTCATATGCCACCTGATTGGGTGTTGCATAGTTGAGATATTCAAAGTTTGCGGCGGCAATTTCAGGATCCTGCATAAAGTTGATGAACTTCTCTGCATTTTCCTTGTTCTTACTGCATTTCGGAATACACATTGCGTCATAGAAAAGGTTTGAGCCGTCCTTTGGCATTGCGTAGTCAAGATCCTCGTTGTTATCAATCATTGTCATAATGTCGCCTGCGTAGTACGGAGCAATTGCCGACTGGCTGTTTTCCATTTCAGTAAATACCTGATCCATTACATATTTTTTAAGGAGAGGCTTCTGCTCTTTAAGTTTAGCGGCGGCTTTGTCAACATCTTCCTTGGTGCAGTTAGCAGGATTAATGCCCTCAAGCTGCATTGCAATTGCCATTGCGTCACGGCTGTTGTTGAACATAAGAATCTGACCTGAAAGGTCTTTGTTCCAAAGTGCGTCCCATGAATCGGGCTTTGTTTTAACCTTTGTTTTGTCATAAACCATACCTGTTACGCCCCAGCTGTAGCATACGGTATATTTACCTTCGGGATCGCAGGCAAGCTTTTTGAAACGATCCATAAGATTGTCGTAGTTAGGAATATTGTCAAAGTTAAGCTCCAACAGCATATCCTCATCAATCATTCTGCTGATCATATATTCGGACGGAATGACAACATCATAGCTTACATTACTGTTTTTCAGCATATTGTAAAGCTCTTCGTTGGTTTCATAGGTTGTGTAGTTTACCTTGATGTTGGTGCGTTTTTCAAACTCCTCGATAATGTCGAGTGAGTCATCTTCGCCGTTTGAAATGTACTCGCCCCAGTTGTAAACATTAACTTCTCCTGCGTCAGCTGAGTCAGCCGAAGCACCTCCGCCGCAGCCTGAAAGGCAAGCCGCACATGTTGCCGTCATTGCAGATGCAAGGACAATGCTGATGATTCTTTTCATTTCTCAATCTCCCTTTAATAAAATTTTTAAAATCAAGTTCTCTTTTTCTGCACCTTTTCTTCGTGTCTGTCACGCAGATTAATAATAACCATAACAATGAGTACAGCAAGGAAAAGCAGTGCGGAAAGAGCGTTGATTTTCGGTGAAATTCTCCTGTGAGTCATCGAGTAAATTTCAATAGAGAGGTTCTGGAATTTTGCACCTCTTGTGAAATATGTTATGATGAAATCGTCAAGAGAATATGTAAAACTCATGAGCAGACCCGAGAAAATACCCGGCATAAGCTCGTGAATAATTACCTTGTAAAATGCCTGCCATTGGTTACAGCCAAGGTCAAGGGCGGCGTCGTAAATGCTCTGATCCATTCGTTTGATTCTCGGCATAACATTAAGCACAACAAACGGAACACAAAAGCATATGTGCGAAATTAAAACCGTGAAAAATCCCATTTCAAAGTTAAAGATAACTCCGAGAGTCGTAAACAAAAGCATGAGAGAAACACCCATTACAATGTCAGGGCTGATGATCGGAATGTTTGACGCATTCTGAATAAGCATTCTTTTTTTGCCCTTGAAATTGCTGATGCCGATTGCGGCGGCAGTTCCGAGAATTGTTGCAAAAACAGATGCAAGAACGGCAATAATAACAGTGTTCCACAATGCGTTCATAATATTGTCATCACGAAAAAGCTGTACATACCATTTGAATGTAAATCCTTTCCAGACGGTAGTTTTGCCGTTGTTGAAGGAATAGAAGATAAGTACGGCAATGGGCGAATAAAGGAAAATAAGCAGGATTGCAATGTAAATTTTTGAAAGAATACCTGTTTTCTTTTTCATTATGCAATCGCCTCCTCATCACCGAACAAGTTCATGATTATCAGGAACACGAAAATAAAAATCATTAATATCAATGAAATTGCCGAACCCGTGTTTTGGTCTGTCCAGAATATTTTTTCAATGACATCACCAATCATAATGTCATCCGGACCGCCGAGATACTGTGCAACCAGGAATGTGCTTGCACTCGGAACAAATACCATTGTCACACCCGAAATAATTCCGGGAACGCTGAGCGGTGCGACAACCTTTCTGAATACGGTAAAGTTGTTTGAACCGAGATCCTGCGCCGCCTCAATAAGACCGTTGTCGATTTTGCTCATAACGGTGTAAATCGGCAGAACCATAAACGGAAGATATTCATACACCATTCCGAGAATTACCGCACCCGTGTTGCCGATGTAGGTTGAATGAATACCCAAAAGCGAGAGCATCATATCAATCGGACCGTTGTCCTGCAAAAGCGTTACCCATGCGTAGATCCTTAGCAGAAAGTTCATCCACATAGGAATCATAAGCAACATAATGAGCGTGTTCTGGGTTGATTCTTTCATTCTCGTGAGAAGGTATGCAAGCGGATATGCAAGTACAAGACAGATTGCCGTTGAAATAAGCGCAATCCAAAGTGATTTTACAAAAATATTTGTGTAGTAAAACGCATTTGTAAATGCCTGAAGCGAAAAATTACCGTTCTTGTCGGTAAAGGCGGTAAAGCCGATCATAATAATCGGAATCATTGTGAAAACAACCATCCAGATTATGTAGGGAATAGAGGGCTTGCGTGATTTCATTTATCAGCCCTCCTTTTCCGAAAGCTCTGAGATTACCTCAAACCGAGCCTTTGAAAAGTTGAATGAAAGCGGAACATAGGTTGCGACCTGCTCGTCCGTATCGCTGAGCATAAGCCACTTTCTTTCGTCCGATTCAAGAATGATTTCGTTGTGCTCACCCTTGTAAACTACGGATTCAATGTACAAATCCTTTAAATCGCCCACGCCGTCGCCTGCAAGCGAAAGAGCCTCGGGCGGCAGAGTGATTTTTAGCTTTGTACCTTCTTCATAGTATTTATCGGGAACGGTAACGGTTTCGCCCTCAAGCTCAAATTCAAATGAATTGTCGTTCTGATTTGCGTATGTAACGGTTGTCTCAATAACATTATCGTAAAACGGAAGAAGCTTGTTCATAATCTGAATGTTGAACGGGATAACCCTCATACCGATTTTGCTTCCGATTTCAGCCGATTCGGTGGAGTGGATAAGAATTTCACACTTTCCGCATCTTACGCTCATCTCATAGTGAACACCCTTGAAGGTTGTGTTCTCAACAGTTCCGACAAGCTGACCGTCCTCGGGAGAGGTAACTTCAATATCCTCGGGACGGATGACAACATCAACAGGAGTATTTCTGCCGAATCCCTTGTCAACACATTCAAGCTCTTTGCCGAGAATTTGAATTCTGCAGTCATCAAGCATAATTCCGTTGAGAATATTTGCCTCACCGATAAAGTCTGCAACAAATGCGTTCACAGGCTCGTTGTATATATCCTCGGGAGAACCAATCTGCTCGATTACACCGTTGTTCATAACAACAACACGGTCGCTCATGGTCAGAGCCTCTTCCTGGTCGTGAGTAACATATATAAATGTTTTCTGAGTTTTCTGCTGAATTTCCTTAAGCTCAAGCTGCATACTCTTACGCAGTTTAAGGTCAAGAGCACCGAGAGGCTCGTCAAGCAGAATGATTTCGGGATCGCACACAAGCGCTCTTGCAATTGCAACACGCTGCTGCTGACCGCCCGAAAGCTTTGCAACGGAACGCTTTTCATAACCCTTGAGGTCAACGGTTGCAAGCATATCGGTTACACGCTTTTTTATTTCATCTTTCGGCATCTTTTTAAGCTTGAGTCCGAAAGCCACATTATCAAAAACATTGAGGTGGGGAAACAAAGAATATTTCTGGAATACCGTGTTTACATTCCTTTTATTCGGAGGAGTTCCGTTAATTCTTTTGCCGCCGAAAATGACATCGCCGCTGTCGGGTTCAACAAAACCGCCGATGATGCGCAGGGTTGTGGTTTTACCGCAGCCTGACGGACCGAGAATAGTTACAAATTCCTTTTCATTTATATCAAGGTTGATATGGTTAAGAATTACCTCACCGTCAAATTTGATGAAAATATCCTTGAGTGAAACTATTGTTTTCTTTGATGTCTGTTCCATTTATGCACCCCTGTTCCGTTGTGATAACAGTAAAATCCGTAAAAATAAAGCGGATTGTGTCAGCCTGAAAAATGCAGGCGAACACAGTCCGCTCTGCCGTTTCTGCAAAGACATAACCATGATGCTCAGAATTTTTGAACAGAAAAATAAGACGGCTGTGTCGCCCCGTCCTTTTTCTTCACATAAAATCCTTATTAACCGCTTAAAAGCGATTGCACGCAATACAATTTAAATTTTCCGAAATGTCACCCATCACATAAGCATCAGGGGACAACTGCTCTTTGATTATATTCTAAATGCTCAAAAATGTCAATCAATATCGTGTAAAAAGAAAATCAAATTTGCATCACTAATATTCTTTTAAAGAAGTAAAGCTCATACAGAGTCAGAAAAGGTTAAATATAATGCTTTTTGGTGCAAAATTATTGTTAAAAAAATTTTACAACCGTGTAATCTGCACAAAAAACAGCCCTCGAATTTGTAACATAAAGTATATACTTTTTTGGTGAAATTTGTTATAATGAAATCGAGAATTTTATGAAAGGATGTTTTCCCTATGAAGAAAGCAAAAAAGATTGCAAGTCTTGTTGTTGCGTCTGCGCTTCTGACATCTTCTTTTGCGGCAATTACCTCCGTAAATGCTGCCGAGGTTGATTCCGCACAGACTGCATCTGCCGACAGCACCCTTCGTGATAAGGTCGGCGACGGTGTTATGCTCCACGCATTCAACTGGTCTTACAATACAATCAAAGAAAACCTTCCCGCAATTGCAGCGGCAGGATACACAACAGTTCAGACTTCTCCCGTTCAGCAGCCAAAGGACTACTCAACCTCAGGCGATGTAACAGGTCAGTGGTGGAAGCTTTATCAGCCGATCAGCTTCCATATTGCAGAGAAGTCATGGCTCGGCACAAAGGATGATCTTAAATCACTTTGTGATGAGGCTGACAAATACGGCATCAAAATCATCTGCGATATCGTTTCAAACCATATTGCAAATGCCGATGAAGATAGGCCGGAGACTGTGAGCAATCAGGTTAAAAAGTACGAGCCTGAGTTCTATAAGAAAAGAAGAACCTACACCCGTACATACAAAGGCGATGCAAACGACAGTTCGGTTCAGGCAGTTGTTCAGGGTCATGTTTCAAAGTGTCCTGACCTTGTAACAAACGATACTGCTGTTCAGGGATACATTATCAACCTCCTCAAGGAATGCATCGACTGCGGTGTTGACGGTTTCCGTTTTGATGCCGCAAAGCATATTGAAACAGAGGATGACGGCGAGTATGCGTCTGATTACTGGAAAAATATAACAACCTCGGCTTCTTCTTACTACACACAGAAAACAGGCGATGACCTCTACATCTACGGTGAAATTCTTAACAACTGCGGTGCAGACAGAAGCTACTCCTCATACACCAAGTATATCAATGTTACTGACAACAAAACGGGCGACGCAGTGCTTTACAATGTCACAAAGGGTAAGGCAAGCACAGCTACCAATGCGAAATACAAATCAGGTGTTGCAGCGTCAAATGCAGTTCTCTGGGCAGAAAGCCACGATACATACGAGGGCAGCTCGGGTTCATCGGGATTCTCAAACACTGCCGGTATTTCGGATGAAAATGTTGTAAAGGCATGGGCAATCGTTGCGTCAAGAAAAGATTCAACAGCACTTTTCTTTGCCCGTCCTGGAACAGCTCTCATGGGTAACATTTCAACGGATTCAACTTACAAGAGCACAGCTGTTTCCGAAATTAACAAGTTCCACAACCTTTTTGTAGGTCAGTCTGAAAAGCTCGGTTCTTCAGGCGACATTGCTTATGTTGCAAGAGGCACAAGCGGTATCGTTCTTTCAAATTGTAAAGGTACAAACGCAAGCGTAAGTATTTCCGGCACAGGTCTTGCAGACGGCAAATACACGGATACGGTTTCGGGTGCTGAGTTTACGGTTGCAAACGGCGTTCTCACAGGTTCAATCGGCAACACGGGTGTTGCTGTTGTTTACAACGGTACAACAACCCCGAAGGCAATAAACTCTGTTGAAAGCGGTTCGTTCAGGGGCGACACAATGACCCTTACACTCAGTCTTGAAAACGCAACATCGGGTACTTACTGTCTTGATGATTCAACTCCTGTTAAGTTTACGGGTACAACATCAATCCGCATCGGTTCAGATTATAAGCCGGGCGAAACAATCAATCTCACAGTTACGGCAACCGACGGTGTAAAGACTTCTTCAATGGTTTATAAGTACGCAAAGAGTACCGCTCAGGAATCGGGAGTGTATGTATTCTTCAACCCTGCTAACAAGAAGGGCTGGTCAGCACCTTACCAGGTTTATATCTATGATGAAACCACAAACAAGGGTACTGTTTACAAGAATGCAAACTGGCCCGGCGAAGCAATGACTCTTGATCCTGCAACAGGTTACTATTACTACGAAGTTCCGAAGTCATCAAGTATTTCAGCTGATGAAGATGATGAAAATCAGGCTGCGTCGGATTTTGACCTTTCAACTTCAGCCAACACAAGAGTAATCATCTCTGAAAAAGGCGGCGAGCAGTATCCGGGCAGAACAGATACACCTATCAGCCTCAACGGTTCATCAAAGGCATTCTCGCTTACAAAGGCAGGTACATGGGAGGATACAACTCTTACACCTACAAAGGTTGAGATTGAGGCTACTGATGTTACAAAGGGTTCTGCAGCAGAACCTACAACAAAGCCTGTTCCGCCAACTCAGCCTACAACCGCACAGCCCGCAACAGAGCCTTCGGGCAATGCTGTTTACGGTGATGTAAACGGTGACGGTGACATTACAGTCGTTGACGCTACACTCGTTCAGAAACATGTCGTTCAGCTTGAAACACTTTCGGCTGACAAGCAGATTCTTGCTGATGTTAATGGGGATAATACAATCTCTGTTGTTGACGCAACATTGATTCAGAAGTACGTTGTTCAGCTCAAAGACTGGGGTCGCACGGGTGATGTTTATCAGGCGGAACAGCCTACAACACCTGAGCCGACTACCGCCGAGCCTACAACCGTAAAGCCGACTGCACAGCCTACAACAAAGCCTGCTGACACATACACTCTTTACTTCAAGACTAAGCTTGGCTGGATGACATCTGACGGGGTTTCACTCTTTGCTTATGACCTTGACACAGGTGCAAGCTATCAGTTTGAGCAGGATACAGACGCTTACCCGAATGTTTACACAGTTGAAGTTCCTGCAACAGTTTCAAATGTCAGCGTTTATCGTTCTCTTTCAGAGGTTGACGAAAAGCCTGTAGGCGGTGATGACGGTAATGTTTACAATTGCTGGGGTGCAACAGTTTCAAAGACAAACAACTGCATCTCACTCAGCAATGACGAAGCTGTTTCAACAGCTCCGTATGTTCCGGAGCAGAAGCCTGCGTTCACACTTTCAAGAGTTTACTTTGATAACTCAAAGGCACACTATGCTGATGTTTATATCTACGGTTGGGCAGAGAGCGGACTCGGCAACGCAGCAGCTCACATGAATAAGATTGCAGGTACAGATATCTGGTACTACGATTTTGGCACACCGCTCAGCCCCGGTGCAAACTGTTTCCTCTTTAAGGACACAGAATCAACATGGGAAACACAGACAAACGACTTGACAGTTGCTGACGGTAAGAACTGTTTCCGTGCAAATCCGGGTTCAAAGTCCGGCGGTGTCTGGGTAAGCTATTCAGAATAACAGAACTACAGAACAACCTTTTCTTAATATTCTGCTAACAGTAAAGCATTCCCTCCGATAAAATTCGGGGGGAATGTTACTTTTAATATGATTTTCCTTGAAAAAGAATGTAATATACAGTATTATATTAGGAGTAATAAACCGAAATTTAAGTGAATTTATGGACGGGAATTTATGAAAACAGAGCAGATTTTTCAGGAGTTTGAACAAAGGCTTGAAAAAGAATATTATGCACAGCTTGCAAGCAAAGAAATTCTGACGGTTCCTTTGCTTATTGAGATTTTTCTTGACGATGATTACGCAAATGCTCACTGGGCGGAACAGGTTCTTGAGTATATTTGCGAAGTAAATCCGAAGCTTGTCTATCCGTTCTTTGAATTTGTTGCCAAAGGTCTTGACAAATGCAACGGCTTTCTTGCGTGGAATACCTGGAAGTTGATTACAAAGCTTTTGCCGACTGACACGGAAAATAAATTTGAAAGCGTAAAAGGAAGGTTTTACGACGCACTTGTTTCAAAAATACCGGCAGAATTTTCCATAGCCTGTGATTGTGCCGTGTCCGTTTTCATTAACAAAGCGGATGAACAGAAAAAATTGCTTGATATTTTGAAGAAATCCGCTGAACACAAGTTTTACATTGGCGATACCGAAATTGAAAACAGCGGAGAGATAGCCAAAGAAAAAGTACAGATATTTCTTGAAAGAATAATGAACTATAAAACAAAAACGGAGAACAATTGTTAACTAATATAATCCCCTTAAAGCAGACTCTTGAAAAACATGGTTTTCAGGGAATGCTTTAGGGGGAGATTTTTATGTAAAAAAGAAGAAAAAAGTACGGTACTGAAACGGAATAAAGACAACTGTTAAATCATATTTTCGGATTTGACAATACCATGTTACAAAAAATCCGCAGACGGTAAAATCTGCGGATAAAATGTTTAAAATTATAATTAAAATGCCTCTATAAGCGGATTGACTGCACCCGGCTGTATTTTTTCGGGATGGTCAATATATTCGATTGCCTTGCCGCAACCGTTGATAACGCAGTCAGCGGCGGCTTTGTGAACTCTTACTTTCAGCTTTGTGGATTCGCTGAGAAGCCTTGCAAATCCCGTCAGCTTGGCAAGACCGCCTGTCAAAATTATACCGTCAGTGTAGATGTCACCGACAAGCTCGGGCGGAGTTTGTTCAAGCACATCTTTAATTGCTCTGATAATGTTAAGCGCAATATCCTCGATTACAGGTTTGATTTCGGCATAGCCAACATCAATAAATTTAGGCAGACCGCTTACGGCATCCCTGCCTTTAACTCTGAAAAGCTTAGGCTCTTTCGGAATTTTTACACAGCCAACAGCCTTTTTGCAGGCCTCTGCCATGTTTGTGCCGATAATCAGGTTATGCTCTTTTCTGATGTATTTAACGATTTCTTCGTCCATTGCACAGCCTGCCGACTTTATGCACTTTGAAACCGAAATTCCGCCGAGAGAAAGCACGGCAATATCTGCCGTACCGCTGCCGACATCTGCAATCAGAATGCCGTGAGGACTTGTTATGTCGAGCGAACAGCCCATTGCCGCCGCTTTTGGTGCTTCAATAAGATACACCTTGCGAACACCGATTGAGCTTACTGCGTTTACAACAGCTCTTTTTTCAACCTCTGTAACCTCACTCGGGATTGATGCAACAACCCTCGGCATAGTCACCTTTGACGGACTGACCTCTTTTATAAGAATTGAAACCATATCCTCAACAAGTTCGGAGCGTGAAATAACACCGTCATCAATCGGGTGCATTGCTCGTATGCCTGCAGGCGTTTTGCCAATCATCTTATAAGCCTCGTTGCCGACGCCGACAATGTCATAGGTGTCAACATCAAACGCAACAACGCTTGCCTCATCAAGCACTATTCCTTTATTTTCAATAAAAACTCTTGTTCTGTCAGAACCGAGATCAACAGCTATATCCATTTTAATCACTCCAATGCTATATCAGCAGAGATGTGCAAAGCGTACAGCAACAAATCTCGCCGCATTTGCACTTGTTAAGTATTCTTGCACATTCGCCAAGCGTACTGCCTGTTGTAATAATGTCGTCAATAATCAGTATTCGCTTGCCTTTGATTAAATTCTTGTCAATCGGCGAGTAAACGCCTATAACATTTTTTACCCTTTCAGCCGCCTTTATGCTGTGCTGAGTTTTATTTTTCTTTGTTTTGGCAAGCAGGTTGGCATACTCAATGCCGAGAAGCCTTGCACATTCCTTTGCAAGCAACTCAGCCTGATTGTATCCACGCTCTCTGAGAGTATCCTTGTGCATCGGCACACAGGTGACAAGGTCAAATTTCCTGTCACGGTAAACATCTTTTATTGAACGAACCATTTCGTGTGAAAGCAATTCGGCATATGCACCGCAGTTGTGAAATTTAAAGTTAAGGACTGCCCTGCGAAAAATTCCGTCATAGGGGAAAGGAGAGGTGCAGATGTACCCTCCCGTTGCATATCGTACAAGCGGCATTTCGGGGAATTCTTTTCTGCATTTGTCACAACAGCTTTTGTTTGGTTCAATAACCCTTCCGCAGTACGGACAACGAACCGTAAAGAAAAATCCTTTTATTGTGCCGAAAACTTTCTTAATAAAGTGTGTCATCTCTCAGTAAAAATTCTTTAAGACCGCTGTACCTTTTTGTACGGCGGTTATTGTTTACCATATATTCAACGGTTGACGGATTGCCAACAAGCACAAGCGTTTTCTTCGCCCTTGTAACAGCGGTGTAGAGCAGATTTCTGTAGTAAAGCTGAGGAGGCCCCGAAAACATCGGTATAATAACTGCATCAAATTCATTGCCCTGACTTTTATGCACCGTGATTGCGTAGGCGAAATCAAGATCGCCCGCAAATTCAAAGGTGTATCTTGCAATCTTGTCAAAAAATTTAACGACAAGCGATTTTGTCTTTCTGTCAATCTTTGTGATGATTCCTATGTCACCGTTGAAAATTCCTTCGCCTGTTTCTCCGTTTTCACGAAACCAGCGAATATCATAGTTGTTTTTTATCTGCATAACCTTGTCGCCTGTACGAAAGGTTTTTGAACCGATTGTGATTTCCGCCTTATCGTCATCCTTCGGATTTAGCGCCGCCTGCAATTTGTGGTTAAGCTCGGTAGTTCCGAGTTCACCCTTTTTGGACGGAGCAAGCACCTGAATGTTTTCAAACGGAGAATATCCGTATGCCTTTGGCAGACGATTTGCACAAAGGTCAGCTATTACCGCTGAAACTTCTGATTTATTGTTCCTTTGAAGAAAGAAAAAGTCCTTGTCGGCGGAATTAAGAATGGGTATTTCACCGTTCACAATCTTATGTGCGTTTGTGACAATAAGGCTCTGCTGTGCCTGACGGAAAATTTCATTCAACCGTACAACGGGAATAAGTCCGCTTTCGATAAGATCGCCGAGCACATTACCCGGACCTACGGAGGGGAGCTGGTCTGAGTCGCCTACAAGAATAAGTCTGCATCCTGTGGAAAGCGCTCTCATAACGCTTTCCATAATGAATGCGTCCACCATTGAAACCTCGTCAACAATCAATGCGTCGCATTTAAGCTGATTGCGTTCGTTCTTGTTGAAAACGGGGTTGTCATGTTTATCCCAGCTGACCTCAAGCAGTCTGTGCAGAGTTTTTGCCTCATCGCCCGTGAGCTCGCTCATTCGTTGAGCAGCTCTGCCTGTGGGGGCAGAAAGCAAAACAGTTTTGCCGTTTGCTTTCATTATTTTTATTATAGCATTGAGGGTTGTCGTTTTTCCTGTACCGGGGCCGCCCGTCAGAACGAGCATACCCTCGGTAAGTGCCATAGTGATTGCTTTCTTTTGCAAATCGGCATATTCGATTCCGTCCTCTTTTTCACATTTTTCAATCGCCTTGTCAATGTTTTTAATTTTTTCTGACGGAAATTTAAGCAACATTTTTATTCTTGACGCTATGTACATTTCGCAGAGGTGAACATTGGGAGGAAACACAAATTTTTTGTCGTCAATCTTATCCTCGATAAGCGAACGGTCAAACAGCATTTCTTCCATGCACTCCGAAACCTTTTCACCGTCAATTCCGAGAAAATCGGTTGAAACCTTCAGCAGCTTTTCCTTTGGCAGACAGGTGTGACCGTTTCGCTCATTGTGATGAAGAATGTATACGATTCCTGCACGCATACGGACATTTGAATCAGGTTCTAATTTTTCTTTTTTAGCGATAAAATCCGCACTCTCAAACGATACCCCAAAATCACCCTGACAGAGAATGTACGGATTTTTCTTGATTAAATCGACACAGCTCGGACCGTAAGCGTTGAAAATTTTGACCGATGCAGTGTTTGAAATTCCGTACTCGCCGAGAAAAAGCATGAGTGTTCGCACGCCTGTGTTCTGCTTTAACTGCTTTGAAAAATCCTCGGCTTTTTGCGAAGAAATTCCTTTCAGCATTGCAACTCTTTCGGGCTGATTTTCAAGCACATCAAGCGTTGCCTCGCCAAATTCCTTTACAAGCCTTTGTGCGGTCTGAGTGCCGATTCCCTTGATAGCTCCGGATGACAGATAACGCAGAATATCAGCCGCCTCGGTAGGTCTGCTGATTTCGCAAATCTGCACGGCAAACTGTCTGCCGTAGCTCGGATGATTTGTATATTTGCCGGTAAGCTTTACAACATCACCCGACGACACCTGTGGCATAATTCCGACAGCGGTCAAATAATCGTCACCGTCAGCAAGCTCAATTACCGTGTAGCCGTTTTCATCGTTTCGGAAAACCACGCTTTCAATTGCTCCCTCAAGCTGAAGAAGATTGTCGTTGTTCATCAAAACTTACTCCTCAAATCTTTTTGTGAGTTCGCCGAGAGTAATTTCGTAGCCCGCTCTTTCGTAGTCAAGGTAATCCGTACACGGCTTGAAGCCATCCGTATTTTTTGAAATCTGCAAAGCAATATATTCAAGAAAATGCGGATTTTTAATCATAATAGGACCTGTAACATGAGTAGCAAAAAGGTTCTTGTCCTTCAAGCCCTCTGCTTTTGCATTTTCGTAGTCACCGAGTCCGTGTTTAACAGTGAAAAGATGATTTTCAATACCTTTAATTTCACTGCACTTGTTTACAAAGCCGACAATCGGTTTTGTGAGAATGTCAGATGTATAAACAATATCGCCTGTAATTCTGCGTTTGTTCTGCTCGGTAACTGTAAAATCATAAATTCCGAGTCCGTCAAAAACCTTGCCGTCAGAGTCTGTAATTGTTTTTCCGAGCATTTCAAACGAGTTGCCCGTCATAAGAATTACCTTGCCGCTGTTGATGTATTCAACAAGAAAATCCTTGTACTTTTTAAAATCCTGCAAGACAAGCTTCTGATTTTTTTCTGTACCCGAACCGATGTAGATAAAATCGTAATCGCCAAGGTCGGCATTGTCAAATAGGGTAAGCCTGTCGGTTGTAAATTTTACACCGTTCTTTTCAAGCATTCTTTCAAGCGCAGAAACATTGGCATATTCTCCGTACAGGTTCATTATATCGTGATACAAATGAAGAATTTTCATAATCAGTCCACCTTTACCTTTTCAAGAAATTTACCCTTGTCTGAGAAACAGGTAATTACATAAATCTTTTCTTTGCGGTCATCGTCAAGATAATCAACGGCTTCTTCAATGTCCTTGATAACCTTGATTTTGTTTCTGTCAACTTTTGAGAAAGAAAATCTTGTTGCAAGGTCGTTGCAATATGTTCCTGCAAGCACAATGTTCTTTACATTGTCGCTTTTGAGAAGGTCAAAGTTGATGTCCCAAAGCCATGAAACATCGCTTGTAAAATACTTTCTGCTGACTGCGTCAACAATAATCAAAACATCGCACTTATCCTTGTCGGATGCGGCAAGCTTGAGTGACTGATTGTACGAAATGCTGTTTTCATGTTTTGATGTAACAAGCGTACCCTTTCTGTTTCCGAGTGTGAATGTTACAACACGGAAGTTTTTAAGAACATAATTGCTCAGGCTCTTTGCAATTGTGTTGCCGTCAACACCTGTGATTGACGCAACGGTAAATGCCGCAAGCAAATTGTAAACATTATAAAGCGATTTGAGCGTAAGTTCAATCTTGTACTTATTGTTGATTGTAATTTCGCCTTTTTCAAGATCGGCAGATGTAACTGTGTAGCTTGTATCCTGTCTTTTAAGACCGCAGTTAGGACATTCATAGTTGCCTATGTGGTCGTAGTGATAGCTTGAATATGTCATAGGAGATTTGCAGTGAGGGCAATATGCACCGTCATTATAAACACCGACAAACTCCTTTGTATCGGTCGGAAGATTGCCTGCACCGAACCATACAACATTATCCCTGCCGTAGCCAAAGCACGAAACAAGCGGATCGTCGGCGTTAAGAATAAGCTGAGTTTCGGGATGAATACTATCCTTTACGGCATTGTAAACCCATTCCGGATGACCGTTTCGTGTGAGCTGGTCACGGTAAAGGTTTGTGATAACATAATGAGTCGGTGTGATGTATTTGAAGGTATATTTTGCAAAGCGTTCGTCACTTTCAATGAGAAGAATATCCGATTTCACCTTGCCCGAAAGAGTACAACTGCCGAGAATAAGAGTTGTAACACCCTCAATCTGGTTAGAACCCTCTTTGTTCCAGGCAACTTTTTTGCCGCTTTCACAAAGAATATGTGCAATCATCTCAACGGTAGATGTCTTGCCGTTACTGCCTGTTACGGCAACAATATATTTCGGCAGCTCAATTCGTCCGAGAATATCGGGGCAGAGCTTAAGCGCAATCTGTCCCGGCAGACTGCTGCCCTTGCCGAGCAATCCTCCGACAAATTTCAGAACCTTGCACACAATAATAGTAAATAGTTTTTTCATTTTGCCACTTCCTTAATTATAGACAACCTGTGTTGCCTGTACATACCTTGTATATATTCTTCATCATTATACCACAATTTTATTTCTTTGAATATATATTCTTAAAATTTTTTGCAAATTGAAACAGCAGGTTGAAAAAATTTAAAATTCAAAAATAAAAGCCTGAAATTCGGTCAGCTTGAATTTCGGGCTTTTCTGCAGAGTGTAACCATCCGTTCAACGAGTGGTTTTGATTTTATCTGTACTTTTCAACAAAATCGGCGATAAACTTTTTAAAAACACTTGCCTGTGAAATTCCGATATTTCTGCATATTCCTCTGAATTCCTCAACAAGTTCCTTTGGGGCGGAAAATGAAATTTGACTGTAAACTTTTTGATTGTATCTGCGTTTTACTTCGGTTGATGTGACGGTTTTTCTTTTTTCTTCCATAATAATTCCTCCTCAAATCAAAACGGAATCTCATAATTTAATCGTTTTTTCT